>Ga0247844_1000153_pt1 | contig 144357 bp, 128 predicted proteins | sample LaCtaG_FD_192421 | JGI IMG/M metagenome (GOLD analysis project Ga0247844, IMG submission 192421) | Freshwater microbial communities from meromictic Lake La Cruz, Castile-La Mancha, Spain - LaCruzMarch201714.5m_1 | ecosystem: Environmental > Aquatic > Freshwater > Lake | place: Spain...
TTGAGCTTGCTTTCGAGTTGTGAATTGCTTTCGTTCTTTCACTTATTGACCTTTGTCACAGTATTGAAGCTTGTAGGTGATTGAAAAACAAGATGTTGCAAAGGTTTTGCACAAACAAAAAAATGCCCCTGTTTAGGATGAATTCCTGGCAGGGGCATTCCTTTTTTAAAACATTTCCAATTGCTGAGGGGGTGGGTTAGCTATTTTTTCGGCCCTGCAATCAAATAGCATCATGTCGCCAAATTGCTTGTCGGTGATGATAAAAATTCCCACTAAACCTTTTTCCGGCAAAAAGCTTTTCACTCTTTTTTTGTGCACTTCCATATTCGACCAACTACTGCAATGCCTTAGGTAAATTGAAAACTGAAACATGCGAAAGCCATCTTTTAGTAGACTCTTTCTGAAATCAGTATAGGCTTTTTTGTCCTTCTTTGTTTCAGTAGGTAAGTCAAACATCACCATCACCCACATAGTCCGATAGGCATTTAAATTCATAATTATTTTGTTCGATTTCCAAAAATATCTAAAACACTAATAATCAAAAGACTATAAACAAATAACCCCACAGAATGCAGGGTTATTTGAGGAGTTAATTTTCAAAATGCTTCAGGTTTCTCATCCAATTATCATTGTAGGAGACAAATCCATAAGCGCTATCAAGAAGAAAATTTATAAAAATCTCTAATACAGCCAATTTATTTCACCGTGAGGCAGAATTTCAAAATCAGAACCTTCAAGTGCAAAGTTAAGTTTGGATTTGCTTAAAAGGAGCCTTGGATTGGGAATTTCGAAATTGAATTCCGAAAAACCATTTTTTCCCTTTTCACCATAAGTTGACTTGGGATAAGCAAGCGACAAAGCCGCATCATCTCTTGCTTCCATGTGATGCTGGAATTGAATTAAACCTTGTTTTCGATCAAAAATTCGATTTACAACGTAAAGTCTTTTTCGCATTTCACTTTTAGAAATTTCCTTCAATTCATCTTTATTTTCCTTAAAGAAAATAACTCGCATTCCTGGAATTATAACCCGAGTTAGAGGTACAAGTAATTTTTTCTTTCCTTTTCCAGTCTCTTTCTCCTTTTCAAATAACTCCTCCACTTTCAAACCTTCACCCTTCCTGCCTTTAAGCATCTGAGTGGAGTCAAAAAGATTATTTACTACAAAATCCCTTTCTGTCTCATTTTCAAAGATACCATAAGCGTAATTGCCTGTATTAGTGGCATAATAGTGATTCTTATATTCAGTTTCTTCTTTTCCTGTTTTGTGAGTCTGGTCTTTAATAACCAATGGATCAGTAACATCTGCAATAATCCGGACGTGGCGCACTGGTCTTAAAGGACGGCCATTTTTGTCTACCTTTATTTTTTCACCCTTAGAATTCAAACGGAATAGTCCTGCCTCGATGGCTTTCAACATACTGCCTTCAGCGCTTACTTGCTTATCAATATCCAGCTTCAAAATAGGGTCAACAATCCTGTCTGTTTTAAAGTCTTTAGTAATGGTTTCTCTCTTTACAAATACAAAACCACCATTTTTATCATCTAAAATAAACTTGCCTTCTTCATCCCTAATCGGTTTACCATCTTCATCAAATTTCACCCTTTTGATTTTGCCATAAAAGGTGTCACCATGAATTTGTCCTCTTATGATATCGCCTTGGGCAACCCTGATTTTTTTCTCTTTTGTAATTGGATCTTCAAAATACTTCAGTTTTCCCCGTTGTCGGAGTTTCTTTTTTGCCCTGGTTAAGGTTTGATCTTTGGAAACCTGATTCACAAAAACTTCATCATCAATTTTTAGAACTTCGGTGGTTTTAAAACTTGCATAAGGTGGCTCATGGTATTGAGTCCACTTTTCTTCCTCCCACTTGTATGCTTTCTCTAAAATGGCGTCTCTCCTGACAGCCACGGGTATCAAAGTCAAAACTGCCGCATCCTTTGCATGGTGGCTATGATATGACCTGTCTTTAATTTCATCTTGAGGTTGAAGTTTGTATATCTTTCTAAAATCTGCTGTAATGGAGCCCTTCTGAACATCAACCCTGTTAAAAGCTGTTTTCAAATAATGGAATGCATACTTGGAAATGATTTGGGTATCGACCAATTGGCTATTTCTGAATCCAGTGGTAACCTCTTCCATTTTGAATCGGTTAACTTTGTTTTCCCAATAATTGAGGTCCATTTGCCATAGATGACGTTGGCGTATGGCATCATCCTTATCCCCTTTTGTTGCAGCTTTTTTAGCCTTTCCTTTCCAGAATTCAATTTGCTGCTTTATAACTGCCACCCGCTCTTCCCACGGCCTAATTCGATCTAAAATTCCTTCGTAATGTTTTGTAAGTTGAAAAGGAATTTGTTTTTTCTTGATATTCCGATTGTAGTCGGCATAACATACGGTGAGGTTTGCCAGCGAATTATCAAACGAGATACTTCTAGGTATTGTATGCTCAAAATCAATAAGATTAGGTTGAAACAAATCAGATATGCGAATTGGGTTTCCTGTGTATATGCAGCGACACGATTGCTCTTGCCATAATCGGTAACGCAAAACACGATCCTTTTCTGCCCTGATTTTCTTTATCGTTTCCTTTTCTGTTGATGCCCATTTTATTCCTTTTACATCCTTCTTTTCTTCTACAAAATCCGGATATGCATCTTCGTCACTTTGCTCATACCATATCCTGAATTTATCAATGTCACTTATGCTTTTTGAATCAGCAATTACACCTGACTCATTAATTAAAATATCCTCAATTGCTTTGGCAAATTCCTGATTTTCAGCCTCCCTTGTCCGTTGCCAGCTTTCTATTGCCCAACGTTTATTGGCATCATTCAATTCTCTAGCTACTTCTACTACAATGCGGGTATCTTCATCAATATCTCCAACTAAAATCAAATGGTTGATTAAGCCCCTCATGACATGCAAAGTGCGCATCGCCATTGGGTTTTTAAACGACCCGGATTTGGGGCTTCCAAGCAATAGCATGCCTGCCTCATTTGCTTTTCCTCTTGGATAAATATCCATTTGGGAGGGGTGATAAATGGCTGCCAGAGCACTTACATTTACTTCAAAATGATTGGATAGAAATTCTGCCAAAGTATCTGAGAGCTTTGGAAGACGATAAAACCCTGTGTCTGCCCTTAGGAAATTTTGCCCGCCTATTTTTACCTTAAAGTGCTTCTCTCCATAATGTTCAACCATTTCAAAGCCAGTTTGCCAAAAAGCTTGATAGCAGGATTTAACAGTGTCAAAATATATTTTTCTTGTTTCTTCAGGAAGATTCCCCCAAGTTGTTTCACCAAACTGATCGATTAATGCCTTTTCAACCGTTTTAAGGTCATCAGTATCTAATACATAATCCTTGTTTTTATAGCCAAATTTTTCTTCGGCTACCATATTTTTATACTGACTAATAAGGCCATTTGCTGTTGAAAGCAACCGCTTTTGAAGTCGGTTTTCTTCTATTACACGGCTAATCACTCCCACAATTTCCGCTTCGTTTGCAGCAAATTCTTCTTCGCCAATGATATCAGGGAGTTTAGCCAAAAGAACAGCCTCGGTATAAATCAGCCCTTTTTGTAAAAACCTATTGATTTTTTTGATAGCATATAAACTCAATTGGCCATAACCTTCTGGAATTGTGTTCCAAGCTATCTTAAACTGCTTTACTCCTTTTTCATCAAGCCCCAACACATCGGTTGCGAAGTGTTCCACATATTCATCATCCTGGTATGTAGCCAGCACGTGCCAAAGATCTTCATACGTATAGGTGACAGGCTTTTCCTCACCTTTTCGATTTGGCTTAGTAAATGGGGCTTGAATAATTATCGTTTTCCAATTTTCACCATAAATTTCATAGAGCCTGCATGAAACCGGGCATCCTGAAACATTTGTCTTCCCTGTATAATTAAAATCCCAGATTTGACCTTTATTCTTAAAATAGTTAATAATATCAAAAAAGGGGAAATGGTCCTTTTTCCGACCCAAAAACAAGTCTTTATACAATTGGGACCGGTTTTCCAAGGATAGCTGAGTAAAGGACTGAATAGGGTCTGCAGCTTTCTTTACTTTAATATTATTAATCAAACTCCAGGCACGGAACTCTTCAAAATCTGGATGTGAAACCTGACAGCGGGCTCTGTTTGGCTCTAAAGTACATTTGCCAACAAGTCCCTTTTGCGAACGCAATGGACGAACAAAAAAAATGGAGCCATAATCCTTCTTCCGCTCTTTCCCACCTTTATCTTTTTCACCTCTTACCAGCCCGATATACAATGAATGATCTAAGCCAAGCTGCTGAAAGGTAAAGATTTTCTGAATTTCGGTTTTTAGATCCTGCCGAATAACATATTGATTAATTTCTTGGCGAATCCGCAAACCTTCATCTTCCAAATAGGCAAATAAGGCGCCAACGGTCTTCGCATGTGGATACTTGTCCCAGAAAGGTTCAAGCTTCCTGTTCTTCTTCTTTTCCGAATACTTCAAATCGGCCAATTCATTTTCACCAAGCCCCTCTTTTGAAGAATCGGTATCTGTTTTATCCTTTCTGCTGCTTTTAAATCCTCGCCTTTGAGCCAAATGATACATAGCCCTTCCAAGCATAAACCTGTTTTCCTCTTGGTTAAAGTCCAATTGATTTTCAATCAGAAATCTTCTCAAAGCATAAGGGCTTGTAAATCTTGGCTTAAGGTCTGATCCAAACTTTAGTTTTACCCAATCTTCAAATGCAACATCCCAAACAGGGTAAAGGCGCCCACCATTATTATTTTTTCTTGCCTCTTCCTGATCATACTTTCTCCATTTATCCAGGTTTTCAATTGAAAGAGGGCAATATCCCTGTGTGATTAATACTTCTAAGGTATTCCAGATTCGATACTTTCGAGCTTGGTAGAGCCTTCTAGTGGCTCGTTTCTTTGTCCGCTCTGCAGCAAAAGAAAATTCACCTGTTTTATTTCTACCAACACCCTTTTTAAAAGTAGTAACACCAAATTTGATGATTTGATCTTGTGCTAAAGATGAATCTCGAATAGCCCAACCAATCGAATTTGTACCCAGGTCTAGTCCTAAAATTTTTTCCATGTTCTTATTTTCTTTTTATTTGTGCCAACGAAAGACTTTTCACAATAAGGCTATAAGCCGAAGATTTCTAGAGCCCTGCCTTGGTAGGGCTTATTTTTTATACAACTTTAGCGGATTTGTATACATCGTCAAAACTTTTTTTTCAAATTAATTTTAGTGATGCCTGAATTATTTTACTCGTATCTCATATTTTCACTTCTTAATTGCATTAAAACTTAAAGGCTAAGTTCTGCAACTTCCAATTATAAATTTCCTTTGCCATCTCTTTAGGTCGATATGATTTAGTTAATTTTACCTTTCCCCATGATCAAACGCACCCTTTACTTTGGCAACCCTGCCTATCTGCATTTGAGAAACGATCAATTGGTCATCGATTTCCCCAACGACCAGGGCATGGCAGAGCTGACCAAAAAGAACACTGTGCCCATTGAAGACATTGGTGTTATCATATTCGACCACAAGCAAATCACTTTTAGCCATAGCCTCATCAACGCCCTGCTGGCCAACAATGCAGCCATCATCACCTGCGATGAGCGGCACCATCCCGTTGGGCTCATGCTGCCTCTCGATGGGCACACCCAGCAATCAGAGCGTTTCAAAGCCCAAATAGACAGTTCTTTGCCGCTCAAAAAGCAACTCTGGGCACAAACTGTAACGGCCAAACTCGAAAATCAAGCCAGGGTGCTCCACAGTTGGGGTGCCAATGCAGACCCTGTGTGGCATTGGGCAAAAAATGTGAAATCAGGCGACCCCGATAACTATGAAGCGAGGGCTGCGGCCTATTATTGGAAACACTTTTTGCCTCCTGAATATGAGTTTTTCAGAAAACGAGACGGAAACTATCCCAATGCTTTCCTCAACTATGGCTATGCCATCATCAGGGCTGTTGTCGCCCGTTCTTTGGTAGGCTCAGGCTTGCTGCCCACACTTGGCATTTTTCACCGTAACAAATACAACGCCTATTGCCTGGCCGATGACATCATGGAACCCTTTCGGCCATTGGTTGATATGCTCGTTCGCCCCTTGGTGTTGCAGCAATTCCCTTCACCAACAGAACTAGACCCCAACCTGAAAAAAGAATTTCTGATGCTTCCTACCGTAGATGTGCTTATCCATGGCGAAAAAAGCCCCATGATGGTGGCCACTACCCGCACCGCAGCATCCTTAGCCCGATGCTTTTTAGGCGAAGATAAAAAGGTGGCATTTCCTGAGTTGTTGTTTTGAAAGCAGAAATCCGCTTATCACCATTTGTATTGCAGGTTATGCATACCGTTTTATAAAACGACAAGTTGGCAAAGTGGCTGTTAAGTACTTTAACTTCTCTTCGCCAAGGTTCATGCCCTAAGAAACTCATTCAAGATTCAGGTTCGAGATGACACTATCCGGAGCGTCAGCTATGGGTCAGAGTAGGGTAAATATATATGTTGAACAAAAGGTTCCTACGGAATCGATTGGCTCTTTTAGTAATTTTTCATACATTAACGTTGTGAAAAAGGACGATGAAAATGGCCTTGACTTTTTAGTCGATAAGTTAACCAACAGCATTGAGAACGTTGTGACAGGTGACAGTTTCGCAACAGATATTTCCATTTTGACATCAAGAGACCTGAAAACAGTCAGCAAAACCAAAGGCTGGCTTTTTAATTGGAAAAATGAACTGAAGTAACCCGCAAGAGACATTTATAAATTGACAATTGTTCACAATCCCCTCATCGTTCAAGGACTTATTAGCTTGGAGGTTAAATCGGATCATGTGTATATCCATTTGGTTGAAAGTGCACCGTTTAACAAAGGACAGACTAAAGTTTATTCTGGGGTTCCGGGAAATCTTGTCGCTTTTGCTTGCAAACTTTCTTTTCAGCGAGGGCACGATGGCAATGTCTCGTTTACTTCCAAATCACAGCTAATAGGGCACTATGAAAAGTCGCTTGGTGCATTTCATTTCGGCGGACGGCTGATGATAATTGAGACACAAGCAGCTTTGAAACTGATCTATAATTATTTTCCAAACCAGTAATGCAAACAAAAAAAACAGAATTGGAAGTTGACTTCATCGGTGATCAAGTCGGTTTGTCCACCACAGAGGAGCAAGCCCTCAGTGACTATTTCAAGCAACAAAAATTGGCAAGAGAAAAATCTGCGAAGAGCTCAAAAACGAGCCAACAACAAAAGTTTAAACGCAATCCCGCACGAACAAGTTAATTTTCAATCCGCTTTTCGCCATTAGTAATGTCGAAACCCTATCCCAGGTTCCGCGAACTGTCTAATAAAACACCAAACTTGTTGTCCCCACTAACCTTGAATTGGCATCTTAGAAATACCAATTTGTAACCCTTACACTTATTTCAGGTATCGCTCCTCTGGAGCTCATTCAATGGCTTTCGATTATTCTCTATTTACATCAGGCTCCTCTGGAGCCATAATCCCACTCGCACTCGTTTACAATTCCACTCGCACGCTGTTCACGCTGTTGCTACTGGTGCTGGTGCGGTCAAGAATAGCGTTTGAAATGCTGCATCAGCAACTTTACCAGCGCTGGTGCGCATCTTTATCCAAAACCTCCCATTGGCCATCGTTCAACTATGTGGGTTGAGAATACCGATTGAAACGCATATAAAAAAAGGTTGACCCAAATTTCAGAAAATACTTCTGGCGGAAATGTTGGGGGCTATTAGCGTGTATAAAAACTACAAGGTATTGCATTGCAGGTGGTCTGTGGAGATATGAACCACTAAAAAGGAGCAAAAAAAGTATGACGATGCTGACGCCTTTTCGACAGCATCAAAAATTTCGCACCAACCAGAAATGCCCGCATAAATCAGGTGAATGCCGACTATTCAGTTGCTGAAAACCAAATAACTTGAATTCAATGATTCACATGGCCATGCGGGCTTCTTGTGCAAAAAGCCGTGGAATTAGCCTTTGTAGAAGAGCCATTTTGACAGCTCTTTGTAATTCACTTTTTTACCATGCATCAATATGCCAACCCGGTAAATTCTGGCAGCTAACCAAATGGTGCCTACAAAACCAAACACCAACATCACCATACTCAGCAAAATTTCCCAAACCGGTGGATTAAACGGTAAACGAATCATCATCACCACCGGCGAAGTGAGCGGAAAAACCGACAACCAGAAGGCCATGGAAGAATCGGGATTGGAAATGAAAAATTGAGCCAGCACCATACTCAAAATCATGGGGATGGTGACCGGAAGTATAAATTGTTGGGAATCGGTTTCATTATCTACCGCTGCACCCACAGCCGCAAACAAGGCCGAATACATGAGATATCCACCCAAAAAGTAAAACAAAAAGCAACCCACAATCAACGGAATATTGAGTGTACTTACGCTGTTGAGCAACTTGGCCACTTTCAGGTTTGAAGGCGCTTTTTCCTTCATGTCCTGGTTTAGATTGGTTGATTCGACCATTTCCTTGCTTTGCTCCTCCATCGATTTTGAATCTACCAAAAAGGCCGTTGCGCCCGCTGTGATGCCCCAGGTGAGCACGATCCACAACATAAATTGGGTTAAACCCACAAAAGCCACTCCCAACACCTTGCCCATCATCAGTTCAAATGGTTTTACTGTCGAAATGATAACTTCTACGATTCTGTTTGTTTTTTCTTCAATCACGCCACGCATCACAATGCTGCCATACATAAATATGAAAATGTAGATGAGAAAACTGGCCGCAAAACCTGCAATGGTGGCAGCAGCCGAACTTCCCTCCTGCTCGCCCGATTCGTTGAGCAAAATGGTACGAATGTCCACTTCGGACTTCAATTTCTCCACCGTGCCAGGATCGATGTTCAAGGCTTTCATCTTCAGATCTTTGATCTCCTTTTCCAGCGTTTTTGAAATGCCTGATTCTACTTCCAAACTTGGATTTGCTTTTGAAAACAGTTGAACCGGCAATGGATCTTTGAGGTCGAAAGGTGGGATGTACAGCAAAATATCGTCTTCCGACTCCAAAAATTCTACTTTTCTGTCAAAAAGTGTTCCTTTTATAAAGCGGTATTTAACCGATTTTTTGTCTTCAAACTTTCCGCTGAAAAGTCCGCTTTCGTCGAGCACAACAACTTTGTTGGTTTTGGCAGAGCGCAAAGCCAGCCAAATGGGAATGATGGTGATGGCTGCGAAAAGCAGGGGGCCCAAAACCGTCATGATGATGAACGACTTTTTCTTGACCCTGGTCAGGTATTCCCTTTGAAGAATGAGTCGAATATTATTTGTTCTCATAGCCTTATAAATTGTTTGAGTCGTCCTGAACTGTTTTTATAAAAATGTCGCCCATGGAGGGTATTTCTTCTTCAAATTGGTGAATCTCAACCTGCGATGTTAACCAGTTAATCAACTCATTGGGCGAGTGAACGGGGTTAATTCTATACACAGCCTCGAAGCTATTTTTTTCACTTTCGTTTTTTACAGATAGCCGCTCGAAAGGGCTTTCTCGATCTTCCAGTTGGCCGGTGCCCGAAATTTTGTACGTATAGGTGCTGAACTGTTTTCTGATGTCTTCTTTTTTACCGTCAAGTACTTTTTTCGACTTGTTTATCAGTGCAATATGGTCGCAAAGCTGCTCCACTGTTTCCATTCTATGAGTCGAAAAAATAATGGTCGAGCCCCGGTCATGTAGCCTCAGAATTTCATCTCTGATCAGGTTGGCGTTGATGGGGTCGAAGCCGGAAAAAGGTTCATCCAAAATAATGAGCTCAGGTTCATGCACCACGGTGGAAATAAATTGCACTTTTTGCTGCATGCCTTTCGACAAGTCTTCTACATTCTTGTCCCACCACTCTTTAATTTCGAACCTGATAAACCAGTCTTTCACCTTCTCCAGGGCATCTTTGGCCGACAATCCTTTCAAGCGAGAGAGGTAGACCAGTTGCTCACCTACCTTCATTTTTTTGTACAGGCCTCGTTCTTCAGGTAGGTAGCCTATCCGGCTGGCATGTTCTGGTTTCAACACCTCTCCATTAAAATAGATGGTGCCTTCGTCCGGAGCAGTTATCTGGGTTATAATTCGGATAAGCGAAGTTTTTCCAGCTCCATTTGGACCCAACAAACCAAAAATACTCCCCGTTGGTACTTCCATGCTCACCCCATCCAATGCAGTGTGGGCTGAATACCTTTTGGTTACATTTTCTACCTTGATTATGCTCATACTTTTTGGTGTAAGTGCTTACTGATTGGACGTAGCAGCCGCTTTGTCCACTAATTTTTGAATATGCTTGTTGATGAAAAACAGATTTCTGGCATCGGTTCCAAGTACTTTCACCATGTGGATGAGCTCGGCTACCGCTTTTTCCGATTCCTGCTGTTCGGCAATGAAAGGATCGAGGAATTTGAATGTAGCGTAGTCTTTCTGGGCCATCGCCAGGTCGGCCAGCTTGTTGATGCTCACGGTGTTGTTGGCTTCAAGTTTGAAAGTATCTTCCAACACTTCGAGCAAAGAAGTAAAAGCAATTTTTGCATTGCCCACCGCTGGTGGAATGGCTACACCTCCATTGTCGTTGATGTATCGATACATTTCGAGCATGTGCATTCGCTCGTCTTCCGCATTATTGTAAAAATACTCACCTACTCCGGGCAGATTTTCTTTCACACTCCAGGAAGCCATAGCCAAATAAGCCTGTGAAGCGTTGGCCTCGTGCACCAGTTGATTGTTGAGCGCTTGCTCTATTTCTTTTGACAGCATAATGATATTGGTTTGAACATGAAGGTTCAAAGGAAAAGAAACCCCTACGAACCTCCAACTGTTGGCAAGTTAAAAGCCTTAAACAGGCTAGATTTAATCAAAAATGGGTGAATGGCAAGCTGCCAAATGGCACTTGTAGAAAATGAGGATAAGCGGGAAACCCCAGGATTCAAATTCCATCCCGTCTAAAAAATGAGTCCAGGTCAACTGAAACAACTTATTTAACCGGTTTACGTTCGATCAAATAATATTGATAAGCCATGGAAAAGCAACAATCACTTCTGTTCAATCAAAACAAGCGACTGTTCTTTATTTTGCTTGATGGTGCTTCCCTTTTACTTATTCCCCTAATGGCTATGCCATTTACTGAAGATGCACATTGGACGATGTTCGATTTTGTGGCGGTTGGCATAATGTTGTTTGGCGTGGGGATGACCCTCGAATTCATCCTGAGAATGGTGAAAACAACTGCCTGGCGAATCGTGGCTTGCCTTGTTCTATTCTTCTTTTTATTTCTCGTATGGGCCGGGTTGGCGGTAGACATATTTGGAACTCCCTTTGCTGGAAGTTAAAACTGAAGTTTTAAAAGGGACAAATTGTACTTTTTTCAATCAATCGTCTGCTCTTTAAGAAAGCAATATTGCAGTCCTGAAATTTTGTCAGCAACTCCTGAAACTTGCAATGGATATACTGCCAATACTGGCAGAGAAAGGCGCCAATGATATGCCATTTCCTCATTGGCACAACATTCGCAGGCTAAGTTGAAACAAACTTTTGTTCAATTTAACATTCAACGTTTAACAGATATGTCAATCAACATCAAACCAATTGCAGGAACACAAAACAGAGTTGTTGTTCAGCCTTCGCCAGCCGAAGAAAAAACAGCTTCAGGAATTTTCATTCCCGATACCGCAAAGGAAAAACCACAAAGAGGTACTGTAGTAAGCACAAGTGAAGTTGATGAAAAAGGCAACAAGCCGGCAGTTAAGCCTGGCGATGTTGTGCTTTATGGCAAATATGCCGGTACCGAAATCACTGTAGATGGCAAAGAATTGCTCATCATGCGTGAATCTGATATTTTGGCTACTATTTAATCTGTTGTTCAACCTTTTTAAAAAATCTAAAAATCATGTCAAAGAAAATTCATTTCGACACCACCGCTCGTGAAAAGCTAAAAAAAGGTGTTGACACATTGGCCGATGCCGTAAAAGTAACACTTGGTCCTAAAGGCCGAAACGTTATTCTTGATAAAAAATTCGGAGCTCCAGCTGTTACTAAAGATGGTGTAACCGTGGCCAAAGACATCGAATTGAAAGACCCAATTGAAAATATGGGTGCGCAGTTGGTAAAAGAGGTAGCTTCAAAAACAGCTGACCTTGCCGGTGACGGAACTACCACTGCAACAGTATTAACGCAGGCTATCTTCACCACAGGTATCAAATCTGTAGTGGCAGGTGCCAATCCAATGGACTTGAAAAGAGGTATCGACAAAGCGGTTTCTGCTGTTGTTGCTCACCTTCGCACACAGTCTAAAGCCATTAGCAATTCAAACGAAATCGGCCAGGTTGCTACCATCTCTGCCAACAACGACGCAGAAATTGGCAAAATGATTGCCGACGCCATGGACAAAGTGGGTAAAGACGGTGTAATCACTGTTGAAGAAGCAAAAGGCACCGAAACTGAGGTGAAAACAGTGGAAGGTATGCAATTCGACCGTGGTTATTTGTCACCATATTTTGTGACCAACACAGAGAAAATGGAAGCCGAATTAGACAGGCCTTACATTTTGATCTACGACAAAAAAATCAGTTCGATGAAGGAATTGCTTCCTGTACTCGAGTTGACTGCTCAAACCGGGCGCCCTTTGTTGATCATCTCTGAAGATGTGGACGGAGAAGCGTTGGCAACTTTGGTTGTAAATAAAATCCGTGGTGCACTTAAAGTGGCTGCCGTGAAAGCACCAGGCTTTGGCGACCGCAGAAAAGCCATGTTGGAAGATATTGCTGTTTTGACTGGCGGACAAGTAATTTCTGAAGAAAGAGGTTACAAACTGGAAAACACCACTTTGGAATACCTGGGTGTTGCCGAAAAAATTATCATCGACAAAGACAACACAACCATTGTAAATGGTTCTGGCAAAAAAGACGAAATCGTAGGTCGTGTAAATCAGATCAAAGCTCAGATAGAGTCTACAACATCTGATTATGACCGTGAAAAACTTCAGGAGCGTTTGGCCAAATTGAGTGGTGGCGTTGCCATCCTGTACATTGGTGCAGCCACAGAAGTAGAAATGAAAGAGAAGAAAGACCGAGTTGACGACGCTTTGCATGCTACCCGTGCTGCTGTTGAAGAAGGTATCGTTCCAGGAGGTGGAGTTGCCATTTTACGTGCAGCCGATGCCCTTGGAAAATTAGATACCCGTAACGAAGACGAGGCAATCGGTGTAAACATCATCAGAACTGCCCTTGAAGCTCCATTGCGTTGCATCGTGGCCAATGCTGGTGGAGAACCTTCAGTGGTGATCAACAAAGTACGTGAAGGAAAAGGTGACTATGGTTACAATGCCCGTGACGACAAGTATGAAAACTTCTTCGCTGCTGGTATCATCGACCCAACTAAAGTAACCCGTTTGGCACTTGAAAACGCTGCCTCTATTGCTGGTTTGTTGTTGACTACCGAAGCCGTAGTTGCCGACGACCCAGAAGAAAAAGAAGCTTCAATGCCTCCAATGGGTGGCGGTGGAATGGGCGGCATGATGTAATCATCTTGCACTGCTCACAAGAAAAAACCCTGCTGGAAACAGCAGGGTTTTTTCATTTATACCGTTTATGATTTAGGAATGTCAAAATGAATTTTGTTTATGCATTCAAAGCCTTTTCCAGCAGTGCTGAAGTTACTTTAGGATCTGCCTTACCTTGGGTAGCCCGTTTCACTTCGCCCATAAACATGCCAAGCAATCCTTTTTTGCCTGACTTGTATTCTTGTACTTTTTCAGGGAAAGCTGCCAACACAGCATCCACCACGGGTTGTAATGAATCTTCGCTGCTGTCCTGAATCAGGTTCAGTTCTGTGGCTATGTCCAAGGCAGATTTTTCAGAGTTTATCATTACCGGAAAAATATTCATCGCCGCTGATGAATGGCTCACTTTGCCCGAATCGACCAGTGCTATCACTTCTGCCAGGCGTTCCGCTGTCAATGGAAAGTCTTTGATGTGCAGCGTCAACTCGTTCAGGTATGATTTCACAGGGCCCATCACCCAATTGGAGGCAGCTTTGTACAGGTTGGTGTTGCTACACAAATCCTCGAAATACAAGGCAACTTCTTTACTATCGGTAAGCACAGCAGCGTCGTATTCTGGCAAATGATACTCGTTCACAAACTTGTCGAACAACTGATCTGGAAGTGCTGGAATAGTGGCTTTTATGCTTTGTAACCATTCCTCCGAAACCACAATGGGTTGCAAATCAGGTTCAGGAAAATACCGGTAATCGTTCAAAGTTTCTTTCGTTCGCAAGGAATGAGTTTTGCCTGAAGTTGCATCGAACATGCGGGTTTCAGAAATCACTTCTCCACCCGATTCGATGATCGCAATCTGCCTTTCTACTTCATAATCGATGGCCCGCTGCACATTGCGAAAACTGTTCATGTTTTTCACTTCCACTTTCTTACCAAAAATGGTTGTTCCCTTTTTCATAACAGACACATTGGCATCGCAACGCATGGAGCCTTCTTCCATGTTTCCGTCGCAAATTTCCAGGTAACGCACCAACTTCCTGATTTCGGTGAGGTAGGCGTAAGCTTCATCTGAATTGCGCATTTCAGGTTCCGATACAATCTCAATCAACGGCACACCAGCCCGGTTCAAGTCAATCAACGATTCGTCGTTGCCGTCCAGGTGCATGCTTTTACCAGCATCTTCTTCCATGTGTATGCGGGTAATGTTGATATACTTTACTTCGTCTTTCAAGCGTATCCTTACTTTTCCTCCCACACAAATGGGGGTTTTGTCCTGGGTGATTTGATAACCCTTGGGCAAATCAGGATAAAAATAATTTTTGCGGTCGTAGTAGTTGAAGCGGGAAATTTCTGATTGGCAAGCCAAACCCATTTTAATGGCAAATTCAACCACTTTTTTGTTGGAAACTGGTAAGGTGCCAGGGTGTCCTAAAGTAATGGGAGAAACATTGGTGTTGGGCAAGTTTCCATATTCAGTAGAATCTGTTGAATAGGCTTTGCTATTTGTGAGCAACTGGGCATGAACTTCTAAGCCAATAACGGTTGTGTACTCCTGCGACATACTTTTCTATTTTCGGACTTCAAAACTATAAAAACCAATTGAGAGCTAAGGCATCGATGTGAAATGCTTGAGTTTGCCGATGTCGCTGTATGACGAAATCTGGCTAAACAGGCCATGAAAATAGTCCAGACCTACCGCCTGAATCTCTTCAAATGACCAATACCGAATATCAACGAGAATGGGCGAGTTGCCTTTGGTCTCGGGCTCAGTTCCGAGTTGAAAATCAATTGGATTCGATTTGGGCAGCACTGAAAAAAAACACTCGATGGTATGCAAAGGTGGCCTTACGTACTCATACAAAAATTGCCAATCCCCTGCAGTTACATACAAACCAGTTTCTTCAACAAATTCTCTTTCAACTGCTTGGGTCAAAGTTTCCCCAAATTCAATGCCCCCACCAGGTGGCGACCAGAGTTCTCCTTTTAATCCTAAACCAAGGTGCTTAACCAGCAAAATTCTATCCTCATGAATTAAAATTCCGCAAGCTCTCAGTCGCACTTTGAACCCGAATGTTGAAGCAATATGAGCACCGGCTTCTTCCAAACTGCTCATGGATTACCAAATCTGAAGCTTGATAACTTCTCTCAGATCGCTTTCGGATTTGAGTAAATAAATTCCATTTTGTTGCTTCAATGGCTGATTGAGTTGCCAGAAATTACCAGTGGTTTTGGCAAATGCTGATGATGAAAATGTAGCTACTCTCCTACCCGTCAAATCGAAAAGGCCAAAGCTTGTCAATGATTCCGTTTCCACGTTGAGCAAATTGTTTTCATCTACAAAAGCATTAAAAGTTCCATGTTGTGTCTGACCAGACAAAGATGTAGGCCTATAATTACCCATGTATAAATCGTCGATGTACAAGGCGTTTCCGCCACGGCAAACAAACTCAAACCGAATCCGAATGGATGGCACAGTTTCATAACCATCCAACATCACGGTTTCAAAACGCCATTGATTGGCAGTAGGTACAAAATTTCCGGTAACGCCTACACCGTTTGGCGTAGTATTCAATGGTTGTGTAACGCTGTTGGCAGCTCTTGCAGCCCTTGGAACCCAGGTTCTGCCACAATTTGTAGAGATCAAAATTCGCATCAAGTCTCTGGCATCGGCCAGCCTGGGCGCATGTGACAACCAGAAATTCAAACGAAGTGGCCGGCTTGCAGTGGTGAGGTTTAAAGCAGGTGACGTAATGATACAGGTATCGTTCAGGTTGTTGTTTCGAATGGGTAAATACAAAGAAGCGCTTGAACCCAGTCCTGCCAGCGCATTGCGTTGCCAGTTGCTCCCTCCATTTCCACTCACCACCCAGGAAGTTAGTACAGAAGGGTCACCCGGAAAGCTGGTTGATTCAAAATCCTCGTTTATTGGTGCATCAAAAACGGTTTGAGGAGATGCAACCCTTACAAAATCAGACCGGGAAATGGAATCATTGCCATACCTCGACCTCACTACCAGCTTAATTGGATACGTCCCAGGTTGCGGATACGACACATCTGCATTTTTTCCAAAAACGGTTCCTTGATTACTTCCAGGTACAGTCCAAGTCCAGGATTGTATGGAATCCTCGCTTAATTGACTCACAAAGCCATTCATTCGAATGTTGGCATTGGTGCAAGCAATCCTTAAGTTTACATTGAAATCAGCTTTGGGAGAGCATAAAGAAGATGATACTCCATCTTGAGTTCCAGTAGCGATCAGATTATCCAAATCCCACAGGTTGCTTCTGCCTCCTATACTTGAAAACATGCAGGTTCGCATTCTGGCACTTTGCCCCATGGTAAACATCTTGCTGCAAGAAGTGTAGTCCATATAGTTTTCCACATTATCAATAGAACCACAGCTTTCTGCATTGAGGTTGCAGCCAGAGTTGCCAATGGTAAGCGGGGTGTCTTCCACATCGTCGTCGAAATTGCAGTTCGATGGCAAACCAGGCTGATTGGTTGAGCCCCATGTATGAGCCAAATTGAAATAATGGCCTAATTCATGGGTAAAAGTGCGGGCCGAAAAGTTGCCTCCCGGGCTTAAACCAATACTTCCAAACTGATCTGCCCGGTTCACAATGCCTTCATATTCAGGTATTGGCGGTGTGCCAGGATAATAAGCATAGGCTCCGGCACCAAACGAAATATTCCGCACAATCCACACATTGAGATATTTGCGGGTATCCCAACTGATCAGGTCTTTCACATTGTCGTCAGCATTGCTGGTGAGCGCAGAAACTGTTCGGGTTATTCCGTCTGTACAAATGCCATTAGGATCTTTTGTGGCCAAACGCAGTTGAATGCGTGTATTGCCAGTTATTGGTCTAAACAAGTCAGACACCTGACCTGTATCTGCATTGAGCTTTTGCAAATCTTCATTGGCTATGCGCAAAGCATCAAGCACTTGCGCTCTTGAAATATTCTCGCTGCCGTAGTTATGGATGATATGAAACACAACCGGAACTATCAATAGACTATCATTCGCTCCTTTTTCCCTGTTTTCCCTGGTGAATTTTTGAAGTTTTTCGAATCTGATTTGTGCTTCTGGATTTTCAGCTAAGGACTTTTCAACCATGTGAGTGGTTCCACATGGGCGGTCTGAAAACGATTGAGCGCCACATGAAATGGTGCTCAATATGAAAACGAAAAAATAAATTAATTTCATGGAAGGCTTACCGAACGGTAAGTTTTTTTACTTGAACGTTTTGACCGGTTTTTACCCTTAAAAAGTAAATTCCAGGTCTTAGATTCAAAGAAATATCATGCTGTTTTTCTTGAAGGTTTTGAGACCAAAGTTCACGCCCCAGACCATCGGTCAAAGTTGCAGTTGCTTTTTGCCGAACAGGCAATGAAATGCGGAACTGACCTTCATTAGGGTTTGGAAATACATGGATATTTTCTGTAGCAGTTTTTTCAAACAGATCGGTTACCAGTTCTGAGTTGAACCTGATGTTGTCCAGATAAATTGGGTGACCCCCGCCAGCAGTCATATCAAACCTGAACATCACATTTGCACGGGCAGTACCTAAGTTCAACATTAGGCTGTCCAGCGCCCATTCATCTTCACCAAAAGGGGCATAAGGCCCTGGAATAGCAATAACTCCCGGAATAGTGGGCAAAGCACTGATGCCCGACCCTGCAGCATTTCTCGTTCTCCGCAATGTCCAGGTTCGGCCACAATCGAATGAAGTATAGACTTGAAAAACATCATTATTGTTGGTAGCCGTTCTGGCAAAAGAATACCTGTAACTGAATTTCAGTGTGCCCTCTAAAGGTGTAAAGTCAAAATTGGGAGAAATAATGGTTCGAACACCTAAAGCAGGTTGACGGTTTGGAGCCATGATACATGATGCTCCCTGAAAAGCAGCATCTTGTGATTTTTGCCAATTATCAATACCAGGTGTGCCTGTTATCCACCATGAAGCACCTCCGGCCCATGGATACACGGGGAAAGAATCTGATTCGAATCCATCAAAAAATCCTGTTGAAACCCTTGGACTACTGTTGAGCACTACCACAAAATCACTGTTGCTGAGTTGAACAGCTCCTGCAGGATTGGAAAGCGAAAGTGAAACTGAATAAGTGCCTGGTTCTGAATAAGTAACTAATGGACTAGCCAGGGTACTGTTTGATGGCGTGCCACCAGGAAATGTCCAGTTAAATCGATAACCAGTTGTATCACGACCACCTGCGTTTATACCGAACCTATTTTGAACCTGAGAGCAAAATGAAGATGATTGGGTGGTGAGTGTTCCCGCAGGTAAAACAAGCATGGAATAACCGAGCTCCCAACCGCTTGAGGCTCCAGAACCGTCGCTCACAAAATGTAGAAATGCTTTGCCTCCTGTCACCAATTGTGTTGGAGGCAACTGGTTTCCTGCCAATTTAGCTACCAAAGGTGCATTGATTGAATTCCCTCTGCGCACATATAATGTATCTCCGGGTAGTAAACTAAATCTGCTAAAAGCAAGGCTGATAATAGAATTTGTATCTGCAGGGTCAACGATCCATTTGCAATCTGCCATGTGCCCATAATTGGCCGTAGCCAGCGAACCATCGTTAAAAATCCCAGATGGAGAAGTAAATTTTGTTGTTCCTCTGCAAGTCGAATTGGTAATGTCTTGAATTCCGCTTACCAATAAAGACACAATTTGGGGATTGCCATTGTTTAAATTCCTTTTGTGAGAAATCAATAATTTATATGCCCCGGTATTGGAAGGTGTAAAATCAATTCTTTCCACATTGTCTAACATGTTGTCGCCTTTGGTGGCAGGAGCAGTAGGTACTTCAAAATTTAGTTTCCAGGGAAACAAAGTGTCTCCAGTGCTTAACTCTAATATTCTAAAATCAAGGTCATTTATAAGCTTTGGGGTTCTATCATTCACTACAGCAGAGCCGACCAAAGATGCAGGATCGTTCCAGCAAATTGTAGCTGTAACTGGAACACCCGAAGCAAAAGTTACTTCTTTTTCATACACTTGATTGTTGGCTAATGGCAACTCCAATATGAGCGAAGTCAAACTGTCGGATTTAATAAGGTCTGCTGCTTTTTTTGCATTGATCAAACCCCAACCAAAAGCATAATCAGGACCAGGATTTTGACCACATTCGTCAGCGGTATGGATAAACAAACCTCTCAGCGTTGACGCTCGCATCAATCGCCCACCATGGGTGTTTGCATGAAATTCCTGCAACAAAACACCTGTTCCAGTGGCAGTTGGTGTTGACATGGAGGTGCCTGACAAGCTACCATAAGATGTATTGCTGGTAACAGTTGATGAAGATACGTTTACTCCCTGGGCAACTACATCCGGTTTAATCCGGCCGTCGTCTGTTGGCCCCCAACTGCTAAACGAACTCATACCAACAGAATTTGGATTTGTGTATCCATTTGTAACCCGATTTACAGCTCCTACCAATAGAATATTTTTGGTATTGGCATAGGTTTGCAAACAATCATAAGGTCCGTTCTCTGGCCGAAACAAAGTACTTGTTCCTCCCGATGCCAAACTATATGAGGAACCCGATGGTGCACCTAACCCTCTGGAATTGCCAGCTGACTTACAAATTAGGTAATAGGGTGCGTTGTTCATGATTAAATCCCAGGTACGACATTTAGCATTGTAATGACCATTTTTAAAATCTACCAAATCGTTTACTCCACCATGCCAAACATAGCCTCCATTAAAATCCCATCCTGCTCTGGCACCATAACTATGATTACTGATAAAAGCACCTAAATTGGCCTCGGAAGCCATTTCAGCATCGTCATTTCCAGAATTGAAGCATCGCCCCGTTGCCAGGTTGGCCATGCCACGAGCTGAAGCATTTCTACCATTTGCCATTACAGTGCCAGTTACGTGTGTGGCATGCTCGCTCCACGAAGTGGAATTTGGAACGTCAATATTTGCTACTCTATTGGTTTCAAATTCCTGATGCGTTCGTCTTACGGCACCGCCATCCCAAACTCTTGGAATATAACCTCTTCCACCCAGGTTGTAGTTGGCCATTCCTCCGGCAAACCGAATTTTGTCAGTGCCGATCGAAACAGCGGCATTTCTGTTTTCCGATCCAACATATATAGGCATGCCCAATTCATCGACACCATCCAATACCAGCCATCCACCAGCTGTTTCTCGCTTCAATGGCCAGTTATTTTTTCCAGCTAACTCCAGTGCTTTGGTGTAATTTTCATAGTATCTACTTTCAAACTCTGCACTCAAACGAGCCAGTTCAGATTGATTTGTAGCTTCAAAAATCTGTTTGAGCTGTTGCGCATCTTGAGCAAAAGTGCTCTGAATGCTTGGAAATAATAAAATGGCAAAAAAGGCCAGTCCTAAATTGTAGCGACTCTTCATGTTCATTTCAAATGATTTGAGATTCAATGATAGTTGAAAGTTGCCTTAATGACAACAAATAATAGTTCCTGGTTGCACGAGCTACAGATTAATATGCCCATCGAAAACTTTAATAGCTGCCCCGGACAGATAAATCTGATCGAATATTCCTTCATGGGTGTTAAAAGTCACTTCCAGCATTCCACCTGGTGTTTCCACATTGACAGGGCTTGATTTTCCATATTGAGTAGAAGCTAAAGCACTGGCAGTAACGCCTGTTCCACAAGATAAAGTTTCAGCTTCAACGCCTCGCTCATAGGTTCGTACCTGAATACCAGTGCCTTTAAAACTAACAAAATTGACATTTGTTCCCCCAGGAAAAAATATCGGGTCATGCCTCACTTTTTTACCCAGTGAGTCTACATCGGCGAAGACCAGGTTGTCGACTGGAATGATAACATGAGGCGAGCCGGTGTCGAGGAAAAAACCAAATTCCGTTGGAATCATTTTATCTACATCAATCATCTTCACCTGAATAGATTCAGGCGATATCCAGGCCTCGTGTAGGCCATCAGCAGCCAGAAACCTGGCTTTCAGCTTTACCATTCCCAAAAATTCAGCAAACCGAACAGCAGCCCTTGAACCATTTCCACAAAAGGAGCCAGGCTTTCCGTCAGCATTGAAATAAACCATTTCAAAATCAAAGTCTTCGTGGTTCTGGAGTAATATCAGCCCATCTGCACCTATTCCAAATTTACGGTGGCAAAGTCTGGCAATCAATTCATTATCATGTTCCGGAAACTGTTTTTCCCTGTTATCGACCAACATAAAATCATTTCCGGTAGCTTGGTATTTCGAAAAATCTATGCGCATGTCAATGTAGGTTTTCGTTGTAAAAAATTGGAAATTTTACAAAAGTTAAATAAGCCATGAATGTAGCAATTTGATGACACAAAGCTATTGAAACCACCGAATTGGAGGTCAAGTTGTTAAAGTCAATTTTGAAAAGAAACCTAAACCTGCCATAGAAATCAGTAGAAACAAAAAAAGGCAAACAATCGAAATTGCCTGCCTGTTTTTTAAATATAGCCTGAAGACTATCTTCTTTTTTCTTTGATTTTGGCTGCTTTGCCCGACAAACCTCTCAAATAGAAAAGTCTGGCACGACGAACAACGCCCTGGCGAACCAGTTCTATTTTATCAAGATTTGGTGATAAAAGCGGGAATACACGCTCGACACCAACTCCGTTCGACACCTTTCTTACAGTGAAGGTTTCTCCATTGCTGCTGTTGTTTCTTCTTTGAATAACAACACCTTGAAACTGCTGAATCCTTTCTTTGTTTCCTTCCTTAATTTTCACGTGCACGTTCACTGTGTCTCCTGCACGAAAATCCGGCATACCGGTTCTTTTTGCTGCCGAATCCTGATTGACCAGCTTAATTAACTCGTTCATGGCCTTTGTTTTTTATTTCTTTTCTTCTTCTGTAAAAATCTTATACAATTCACTCCTTCGGAGTCTTGTGCGTTCCAATGATTGTTGAAAACGCCATTCGTCAATGTTCTTTTGGTGCCCTGAAAGCAACACATCGGGAACAGTTAAGCCTTTATACTCAGCTGGTCTTGTATAAACCGGGGGAGCTACCAAACCGTCTTGAAATGTGTCGGTCAAAGCAGATGTTTCATCGTTCATGCCACCTGGCAGTAACCTAATGATGGCATCTGAAAAAACAGCCGCAGCAAGTTCACCACCGGACAAAACATAGTTACCTATGCTAATCTCATGTGTAACCAGATGCTCCCTCACCCTTTCGTCAACTCCTTTGTAATGACCACAAAGGACGATGATGTTGTTGAACAGTGAATAACGATTAGCTATTTTCTGATCGAGCAAATCACCATCGGGACTCATGTAAACCACTGCATCATAGTCTCTTTCGGACTTCAATCTGCCAATGCAGGAATCAATCGGTTCAATCATCATTACCATGCCGGCGCCGCCTCCAAATGCATAGTCGTCGATTTGCTTGTGGTCGTTGATCGCATAATCACGTAAATCGTGAATCTGCACATCTACAACTCCACGCTCGATAGCTCTTTTAACAATGCTCTGTTGAAAAGGACTCTCAAGCAATTTGGGAACACAAGTGATGATATCAATCCGCATCCCGAGCTGCTGCTTCTTCCTTGTACAATGCTACAAAACCGTCGGGCAATTGGGTAAAAACCTTATGGTCTTTCTTATCTACCCGGGCTATGAAGGCATCGTTGATAGGAACCAACATTTCACCAAAACTTGTATCAACCCCTAAAAAATCCTGATGCCCGGTTGTGTAATACCTTCCCACTTTTCCCAAATTACCTTCTGAGGCATCTTCTACCTCAAATTGAATGAGTTCGTGAAAATAGTACTGGTCATCTTTCAGCTTAGGTAGCCGATCTACAGGCAAAAACACCTTCCTGCCTTTTAATTTTACTGCCTGCTCTGGATTTGTTATTCCTGCGAGTTGGGCAAGTGCTCTGTCTTTATTTACCCGCCAACGTTCCACTTTAAAGGGAACTAACTGGCCTGCATTGTCAACAAAGACTTCGTTTACTTTCGTGTACTGACCTGGTTCCTGAACGTCAAGAATCAGCATCAGTTCACCTTTTAGCCCATGCACCTTTTCTACGGAACCAAACTCAAAGGTTTCGTCAAGGTTCATGGTATATATTTATGCTTTAGTTTCTTCTTCTGGTGCATCAGCTGCTGGAGCGTCTGCCTCAGCTACTAAAACTTCTTCAACCGCTGGAGCCTCAGCTACTGGTGTTTCTTCAACTGCAGGAGCTTCTGCCACAGGAGCTTCTTCAGCAACTGGTGCTTCTGCTACTGGAGTTTCTTCAACCGCTGGAGCCTCAGCTACTGGTGTTTCTTCAACTGCAGGGGCTTCTGCCACAGGAGCTTCTTCAGCAACTGGAGCTTCTTCAACCGCTGGAGTTTCAGCTACTGGTGTTTCTTCAACTGCTGGAGCAGGCTCATCAACAACCAATTTAGATTTTAATTTTTCAGCACGATCGGCGCTAACTTTTATTTCAGCCTCAATTCTTGCCCTGTAAGCGGCTTCTTTCTTTTTAGCTAAAGCTTCGGCTGCTTTTTCATTGTCGCTAGACTTTGAGTTTTTCCATGCCTCGAACTTTTCATCGGCTTGCTCCTGCGTAATGGCGCCTTTGTTCACACCAATTTGCAAATGCTTTTTGAACATCAAGCCTTCGTTAGAAAGCAAATTGCGTGCTGTGTCGGTTGGTTGTGCACCTACCATAAGCCAATGCAATGTCCTGTCAGGATTAATGAGTACCGAGGCTGGATTTGTGTTTGGATTGTACACCCCTAATTTTTCGATGAAACGACCATCTCTTGGGGATGTTGATGTAGCTACTACCACATCATAGAGGGCTAGCTTCTTGCGGCCTCTCCTTGCTAATCTGATTTTTACTGCCATAAAGTTTTTGTTGTGGAACTCGTCCACCTTTAAAACGGGCTGCAAAAGTAGAAAATGAAAATAAGAATTACTAAGCCTAGTCTAAAAAATCTCTACACATGACTTCAATGGAGGCTAGATGATCCCAATGTCATTCATTAATTTCCACTCAGAATTAACGAAATTACCATGGTAAAATCATCATATTATAAATGGAGAACCCATATTTGACCCAGAATTTCTTCACCATGTTGCTGATAGCGTTATCATTTTTTTACGTTTCCTGGTTGCTCATAAGTGCTGGTTGGGCTTTCAATCAACTTTCAGGTTTCAAAAAACAACGTGAACATCTTAGCGACTATGCAACAAACTATTTCACTGGTTTGGCACTTGGGGGTCTAATTTGTCTCACATTTTGGATTTTTATTCCCTTACAAATAACCCTACATGTCCCTTTCATTGGATTGGCATTGGCAAGTAATCTTTGGTGGTGGAAATCTAAAACCAAACCTCTGTCTAGTTTTAAACCTACTTTTTCAAAAGAAAAAGTAATTTTAGGATTAAGTCTTTTCGTGTTTTTGCTGGCACTTTGCATGAAAGCGGCTGCACCAAGTTCATGGTTCGACCATGGCTTGTATTACATTCAAACCATGCGCTGGATGCAAAATTACCCCATGATTACAGGGCTTGCCAATGTGCACAACCGGCTGGGTTTTGCATCTGCTTTTCATGCACTACAGGCACTGTTTTCTCAAAAATGGATACGTGGCTCCAGTTTCGACGATTTGAATGAACTCACTTTGCTTTGGTTTGTAATTGGTTTTACGGCCCGTGTTTTTTATAAACAACCAAAAGTGGATTGGTTTACTTTGATTATCCTTATTTTGGTTCCTTTCGTGGCCATTGAATTTTTATCAAGTCCGTCGGTAGATGTTTTGCTGATGTTGATAACGCTCATCATGGTGCTTGAGTCGGTGGAAAGCTCACCAAACTATGCCTTCATTTGGTTGCTAGGAGCTTTTGGCGTTGCATGCAAATTGTCTGGTATCATCATTCTTGTTTTACCATTCGTGATCTTATGGCGTCATTGGCCGGAGCAAAAATGGAAAACGCTGGCGGGAGCCTGGGTGCTTCCAGCGGCAGGAATTGTGGTAATCACCAAAAATATTATACTTACTGGTTACCCATTTTTCACTTTTCCGCTTTTCGGCCTCGATGTAGATTGGGCTTTACCTTTTGATAAAGTAATCCAAACCAACCAGGAAGTGATTGGTCACGCCAGAATTAAGCTGAGCCATGCTGAAATTTTAAAAGGAACAAGCTACAATCTTGTAGCAGACATGAAACTAAGCGAATGGCTTCCGGTTTGGTGGGCACAACGGTCACTCAGCCATGTTTTGCTACTCATTTCACTGTTTATCAGTGTTTGCTTTTGGGTGTTTAGATTGGCCAAAAAACAAGTTCAAACCACAACTGACTGGCTGGCGGTAGCTTGCGTTATATCGCTGTTGTATTGGTTTGTGACTGCGCCAGAGCCTCGGTTTCAATTTGGGCTGTTGCTTGCCTTGCCCGCATTGACTTTGAGTTCAATTTTGAAACAATCTAACTTTCAGACTTCAACCCTACTATTACCATCAATGCTTCTTCTTTCCGCTTGCTTGTTTTTGGTTTTAGCAAGAGATAAACGGGTGCTTGCAAACCACTTGGTGGAGCCAGCCCAATGGAAAACCGGTCGGATGGCACATTACACCATCAGCCCGGGAATCTGCATTTATCACCCATTGCCAGAGCCGGGAAGCGTTTTTGCTTCAGGGCAGTGCTGGGATGCAGATTTGCCCTGTGCGCCATATCGGATCGATTGGTTAGAAGGCAGAGGAAACAAGATTCAGGATGGTTTCAGAATCAGAAAAAACAATGCTTCAAAATAAAAAAGCAGCACAACCCGAAAGTTATGCTGCTTTGATATGTTGATTTGAAAAGAACTTACTTGCCAACTGTCATTCGAATTAGATCGGCTAGTTTATCTTTCAGATCCTTACGGTCAACAATCAAATCGACAAAACCTTTTTCGAGCAAAAACTCTGAGCTTTGGAAACCATCCGGCAAATCTTTGCCAATGGTTTCCCGCACCACCCTTGGGCCTGCAAAACCTATCAATGCTTTTGGCTCGGCAATATTAAAATCGCCTAGCATGGCAAAAGAAGCGGTTACCCCACCTGTTGTCGGATCTGTTAAAATGGAAAAATAAGGAATCTTTTCCTCGGCCAACATAGCCAGTTTGGCTGAGGTCTTTGCCATCTGCATCAAACTAAATCCAGCTTCCATCATGCGGGCACCTCCCGATTTTGAAATGATAACCATCGGCGATTTGCTTATGCGGGCATGGTCGATGGCTCTGGCCAGTTTTTCACCAACTACAGAACCCATAGAACCACCGATGAAGGTAAAATCCATGCAACCGATTACAACAGAATTACCACTCAATGATCCACACGCAGTTCTTACCGCATCGTTCATACCCGTTTTTGCGATGCTGGCTTTCAACCTATCAGGATACTTTTTTGTATCTTGAAATTCGAGTGGATCGCCTGCTTTCAGGTCAGCGTCGAGCTCGGTGAATTCGTTGTTATCGAAAAGCAACTCAAAATATTCCTTCGAGCCTACTTTTTCATGATAACCACAATTGCTACAGGTGTAAGCATGCTCTTTATGGGCTCGGGTAAGTACTACTGTTTTGCATTCAGGGCACTTGTACCACAATCCATCGGGCGCCTCCCGCTTTAGTTCGGTTGGCGTATTAATTCCCTTTTCGTCTCTTGTAAACCAGGCCATATTATGGGGTTAGCCCTTATTTTAATGTGTGCTTATGCAATTGTAATGTCTTTTGAAAGATATACATCCTGAACAGCGTTGAGCAATTCAAGACCATCTTTGAAAGGTTTTTGGAAAGCTTTCCGACCTAAAATAAGCCCTTGCCCCCCCGCTCTTTTGTTGATAACCGCTGTTTTCACTGCATCAGCTACATCGGTTGAACCGGCAGATTCTCCACCTGAATTGATCAAACCCGCTCTACCGGAATAGCAGTTCAAAACCTGGTAACGGCACAAATCAATTGGATGTTCAGTCGAAAGTTCTGTGTACATTCTTTCGTCGAGTTTGCCATAGCTGGAGCCTCCCATATTCAAGGCTTTATAACCACCATTGTTCATAGGTAGCTTTTGCTTGATAATGTCGGCCTGAATGGTGACTCCCAAATGGTTTGCTTGTCCTGAAAGATCAGCTGACACATGGTAATCTACGCCGTCTTTTTTGAATGCATTGTTTCTGGTGTAGCACCACAAAATAGTAGCCATTCCCAAAGAATGCGCTTCTTCAAATGCCGCTGCAACCTCCACAATTTGTCGGCCTGAATTTTCGGAACCAAAATAAATGGTCGCACCAATGGCAGTGGCACCCAAATTCCAGGCATCACGTACTTTACCGAACATAATCTGGTCGGCTTTGTTTGGATAGGTCAACAACTCGTTATGGTTGATTTTGACCACAAACGGAATTCGGTGTGCATATTTTCGGCTCATCATAGCCAATACACCAAAGGTTGAAGCAACACCATTGCAACCGCCTTCAACTGCCAGCTTAACAATATATTCAGGGTCGAAATAAATAGGATTTTTAGCAAATGATGCACCTGCACTGTGCTCAATTCCCTGATCTACAGGAAAAATGGATAAATAGCCTGTACCAGCTAAGCGGCCTGAATTGTACAACTGATTTAAACTGCGCAAAACCTGAGGTGTTCGGTTCGATTGAACAAAAACCCGGTCTACAAAATCTTCACCAGGCAAATGAATATCAGATTTTTTTACTGCCTGGCAGGTGTGATTTAATAAGTGGTCGGCATCTTTGCCGAGGTAATCGATGATGTGGTTGGCCGATGCGGTGGCTACTGACATGCTGTTATAAATTTAAAAAGAAGGGTGCAAATATGAACCTTCAATCCTGAATATAAAAGAAAAACCAACCATGTTCATCAGATTGCCCTCTGCCACACACCCATCGAATCCAAATCAAGCGTTGGAAAGAACTTGGATAAATCACCTGTACGACCTGGGAATTTTTGTCTATTGGAATCTGGCTAAACTGTGGGCACTCAAAAACAGTAAAGCACAAAAATGGGTCGAGGGACGCAAAAACTGGTATGAAACTTTGTTTACTGCTACCGAAAACTGGACAGATTCAAAAACAATTTGGTTTCAATGTGCCTCCCTTGGCGAATTTGAACAAGCACGCCCCGTGATTGAAGGAATCAGGAAACAATTTCCTCAATCAAAAATTCTGCTCACTTTTTATTCTCCTTCAGGCTATGAGGTGCGAAAAAATTATGCAGAGGTAGATTTCGTTTGCTATTTGCCTTTCGACTTTCGTTTCGACATGGAACTGTTTCTCGATTTGGTGAAGCCAAGGGTAGTAGTCTTTACAAAATATGATTTTTGGCTCAATGCCTTTGAAGCTATTCGAAGCAAAAGAATTCCCTTAGTTTGCCTATCTGTTCATTTGAACTCTCAAAAAATAAACAGATGGCCGCTTCGGGCGTATTACAGGCAAATTTTCGACTGTGTTCATGTTGTGTTGGCTCAAAATCAGGATTCTGCTGCAGCAGTTAAGTTGATAAAACCTTCACTTTCTACAAGGGTTACTGGCGACACAAGAATAGATAGGGTTTTGGATTTGGCCAGCAACCACGCAACTGATGCAAACCTTGCTGCATGGAAGGGATCAAATTCCTTATTTATTATTGGAAGCGCCTGGCCGGAAGACATTGCTGCTTTGGCAGATTGGATTAATCAGGCAAATCTGCCAAAACGCATTTTAATTGCTCCTCATGAAATTAAGGAGAAAGCCATCAGTGTATTGATGAAACCTGTTAATAAAGAATGGCAACTTGTAAGTGCCGGGCAATGGAGCAGTAATATTCAGGTGCTCGACTCCATGGGGCAATTGGCCAATTTATATGGCCACGCAGATTTTGTATGGGTGGGAGGTGCTTTTAAGCAAGGGCTGCATAACATTTTGGAACCAGCAGTATTTGGAGTTCCTGTATTTTTTGGACCTCAATTTCAAAAGTTTCAGGAAGCAGTAGATTTAGAGTCAAAGCAATTGGCCTTTTCTTGTTCAACATCGCAAGAATTTGAATTGAGGCTTGTTTCGGCATTTGAGTGTAAAAATGAAATCAGGCAAAAACTCCAAAAATACTTTGACAGGCAAAAAGGGGCAAGTCAAAAAGCCATTAACCTCCTATCTGATTTATTGAACAAAAAGCACGGCCAATAATATGGGGGCTAAAACAAAACATCTACAAAGGTAAGAAATTAAAAAAAGCTGATTTTTAAGTAGTTAAAGCCAAAAAAGGCGAAAAAATGAGGCAAAACAAATGGTCGGTAATGTACATTTGTAAACATTAGATATTCATTTTTGGGGTGGTTGGAGGGCTGCAATGTACATATACCAACATTTTTTACCCAAAAAGCCGCTAAAACCGCTTTAAAACCCCTTTATAGGCCTTTGATATTGATTGGCAAACCCAGCAAATTGCTGCCAATTGCAGCCAAAAAAACCACTGCCCGTTTGCCGCTAAAACAAGCCCCATTTAACCAGGTAGTCGTGGGTTTAGTCGTGGGTTTAGTCGTGGGTCTAAAAATTGAACATTTCTAAGATTTCTTTTTGGGCTTCACTGCTTCCATAAGCGTTTGTACCTGCATCTGAATAATGTCGATATGTTCCTGGATGCGCTCTTTGTTGTCGGGGAGGTTGTTGCTTATTTTTAGGTCAACCCTAAAGAGCTGAAAAACATCACGGCGAAGGATGCGGCTTTCCCGAAAACTAATATTGTCTGACCGCAAAATATAGTGCTCTGGCTCGGAGCGCCAGGACACCACTCGCTTGATGAGCACATCGTTGTCGTTCATCACTATTACATGTATATATCCACTGTTGAGATCGGCAGGATTGTCGAGCCGGTGGCACACTACAAAATCGTTTGCCCAAATGGTAGGCTCCATGCTTTCGCCTTGCACCTGCAGGCAATAATAGGTTTTGTGCCGGGGTAAAGTGGGAAGGCTAAAGCGGGGAAGTTGCCAGCTTTCCTGGGGCTGAACAAGCAATCTTCCAAAACCTGCTGCAGCACGAAGGTCGAGTAGGTATATGTTGCCGGATTCTAATGGATCAATATTCGCAACTGTAAAATTTTGATTTTCATGATTTTTTTTAAGCATTTCTCCGCTTCCTGTTATAAGCCAGTTGCCATCAATTTCGGGGTAATTTATTAGAATCTTAGCTATTATATCATAGCTAGGCAGGTTCGCTTTCTTTAAAATTTTAGACACAGTGGCATTTGAAACACCTATTTTCTTTTCAAAAGCATAAGTTGTTAAATTGCTATAATTTAACACGTTAGCAAACCTGTCAAAAAATTTATTTGAAATCTCGCTAATACTATTTGCTGGTTTAGAAACTTCGCTCATATATTTGTCAAATCAAAGTTTACAAAGCTATGAACGAAAACGGAAATGCCAAGTGTGAGGCATTGACAGCCGACGAAGAACTAAGGGTGAAGGCATTGCGCCGCCCCGAAGTGGAAAAGATACGCAAGGCATACTTCCCCGAGATGACAATGCATGGTGTGTATGCCCAAACAAAGGGCTACCGAACCCTGCAACCAGAAGTGGCCCAGGTGCTGAAGCGGTACCTGCAAGCATTGGTAAAAAAAGAGGAGGCCGAACGTGAAATTATGGCAGAAGTACTGCCAGAGTGAATGTAGCAACCAATCAACAGCAATACGCATGACAACAGCAACAACTATCGGAACCCCCAGGAGGGTGTATTGGTACCGGGACAACTGGACAGGTGCCACCAGGATATTTAGATCATTTACAGAGGCCAAATCAGCTGCGGCCAAAGAAACGGGTGGATTCATTACCATCTGGGCACAGGGAGGGTGGCACAAAGTAGTACCGGCATCTGGCCATTGCCCCTCTTAAAATCAAGTAGCAATCAAACCAATTTCAAATATGTACGTGAACATTGAAAACAACGTGAAGCTCACCTACCAACAAGCCAAGATGGTGAGCACCTACTTCTTAGACGGCCACTTTTCGGCCTCTGAGATCATGAGCATGGTAGAAGAGCATGTACCCATGGCTCCGGTGGTAGAAGATGCCCTTTTTGCCTTTCAGGAGTATAGCATTGAAGAGCTATTGAAGCATGGCGATTTGGTGAAACAAGCCAAAGAACGTGTGAAAAATTTTGGCCTAACCACTGCCTAAAACCACCGGGCCGGTACGCAACGGGTGGTTTCAGAATCAGGTTACCACCCAGCAGCTACCCTTCGATGCGGATACCGGCCCCCAAAACTACCTACCCATGCCCAAGTTGCTACAAGGATATACCTGGCTCACCTGGAACGAACTCCAGGCCTACGGCATATCTAAGCACACCATTGACTGGGGGACTCGTAAAGGTAATTACTCATGGATTCAAACAGTTTGTCCTGAGACATCTCGCAAACTGATCAGGCTCGACACCATACCAGCTGCTACCCGTGCCAAGCTGCCCAGCGAAGCCGAGTTGGTAGCCGAACTGAAAGAAAGTGCCAGGGAGCGGGCCGCAAGCGGAGAGCAATTGCAGGCTACCTTGCACCAACTGGCCGGTGGCGCTTTGCTGGGCATGCTGAATTTAGACCCCAGCGAAATTCTTCGCCTTCAACAGGAAGGCTTTGCACCGGAACAGGCAGGTAAAATAGGCCGGTTGGCCGCTTGGCTCAGGCTGGCCGATAACATAAACCGTAAACAGTGGGAAAAACTAGGCCTTACCGGCAAGCAAAGTGCACTGCAAGCTATAATAAAAGGTATGGCACAAGAGTATGCCGATGGCTTGCTGGCAGGCAGGGCAATAAGCAATCTGGATGTGCTTTACCGAAAACTAAAGGCATTCAGAGCTGAGGGAGTAGATGCCCTGGTGCATGGTAATACCGGCAACGAATACCCCAAAAAACTAAGCGACGAACATGCGCATGCGCTGCTAAAAGCCTACCGAGACCTGAAAAAGGTGAGTAAATGGCATGCTTATGAAAAATACAGAACCCTGGTGGTAAGCAAAGGCGAAACACCGGTGAGCTACAGTGCGGCAAAAGCCTTCTTGCATCAGAACCACATAGAACTTGCCGCTGCGCTGGCCAGGTACAACAAGCGTGTGATCAGTAGCCACTATACCCCGCACATTCACAGGGCCAGGCCAACATATAGCCTCGACCTGGTGACTGGTGACGGTGTTCCCGTGTCAGAAACGGTGATATTCCCTAAAGGCCACTTCTTACTTGACCCTAAAGTGCAGAAAGATAAACCAGGCCAGTTGAATTTATGGTGCTGGTATGACACCACCAGTGAAGCTGTGCTTGGATGGAGTGTGGCAAGAGCACCTGAAGAGCCATTTGAAATGGTGCGATCATCGTTCAGGGACATAGCCAAGCTGCATGGGCGCATGCCGATAGAAGTTTCGCTGGATCAAAACAAGGCTCAAAACAAACTGATAAAAGGCATGATGGCCGCTGCAGGTGTGACATGCTTTGAAAAAGAGGGTTATGTGGCCAAAAACCTTTTTGCTGAGCGCTTGCACCAAGAGTTGCTTCGTCTTCAGGGCGAAGAAAGCCCGGCAAGGCTCAATATTACCACCAGCAACCACAAAAACAGGCGTGAAGGCATAGACGTGCCAAAAAGCCACAAAATGCGGACGGCTGATGAAATGATACGGTTTATAGCCGAACTGGTGGCCATCTTCAACCATGAGCCCCAGGAGAAATGGGGTGGCAAAAGCCGGATGGACATGTTTTTGGAAAACATGAACCCCAATGCACCGAAAGTGGGCGAATTGGAACGGCTCTTCTTGTTCGCCACTACCAGGGAAGTGTCTATTCGCACCAACTGGATACAGTTTGAAGAGGGTAAACGGAAGTATGAATACCTGGTGCCAGCTGAGCCGATAGCGCAAGGCCTGGTGGATAGAAAGATGCTGGCCAAATGGGACGAAGATTACCCTGAAACCATACTACTCTGCGACATGGAAGGCCGGTTTGTGACCGAGTGCCAACAGATCAATCGACACACCATGGCCAGGCTGCAAATGACCGAGCAAGACGAAAGCTGGTATGGCAGGCAGCAACAGGAGAAAAACCGCTACATGGCTTCTATGCAAGCCATAGCCGAAGACAACGACGCTATGGCCGAAGAACTCGACCTGGTGGCAGGCTTGGAAAAGTTTGGCCAGGAAAGGCGCAAGCATGCCCTGGAGCAGCAGAAAGCAAGGGAAATGATAAACCACTACATGGAGCGATATGGCCAGCAGCCATACGAACCTGAAATGGTAGAGGTGGGACAGCCGCAAACGGACAGAAAGCGGAAACGAAACCTACTGGATTTGTAAAAAAATACAAAAGCCAGGCATAGCCCGGCCACTGTGAATTGAAGATTGAAATATTTCAAATATGTACGCACAAAGTAACAAAGAAAAAGTGAGCGAAGCCCTAAACACCTGGTTGGTGAAGGGCGAAAAAGGGCGCATGGCCCGTGACCTGGAGGCACTTACAGGAGTGCACGAATCGATTATTTCTTCCATCAAGAATGGCCGGTTTGAAATAAGCGGCAAGCCGATCAAAGACGATCACTACCGAAAGCTTGCTGAGGCTATAGGCCTGGCCATGCAAAATGAGCTTCATTGGGACAATCTGGATGACTTTCAGCGCATACAAAAGGCCTGTGCCTTTGCTCAAAAGAAAGGCAGGGCATTTATGGTAGACGGATATACCCGCTGGGGCAAAACCTACGCCTTGACACATTACCACAAACAAACCCCCAAAACGGTGTATGTGAAGCTGGTAAGCGAAATGAGCGAAAGGGAGTTTCTCGCTGAAATATGCAAGCAAATGCGCCTTGAAGTAGGCGAAGGCAAACGAAACAAGCCCTTGTTGGATGCCATTGCATCGGAGGTGAAAGGAGAACCGGGTTGGTTGATCATAGCTGATGAGGCCGAAATGATCAAGCGGGTGCCTTTCTTTTTAGTCCTGAAGGAGCTGATAGACTACACAGAGGGTCGTTGTGGCCTAGCTGTGTGTGGTATGGAGTTGGAAGCTAAAATAAACTACTGGGGTGGTCCCAGGCCTGGGCAAGTGCGTCAAAAGGGTGTACATGCACCGAGGCCAAAGCAGGGCTTTCCTCAATTAAGGGAGCGTTTGTTTACCAATGTGCTTCGCTTGAATGGCTTTAGCCAAGACTGGGTGAAGCAAACTGTGCGAAGCTACGGATTTACTAATACGCTACTAGTAAACCACATAGCCAGGCAGTGCACTGGTTTGCAGTGGTTGAATCAAACCCTGCTGAACATGCTAAGCCATGCCGACGGCAAGCCCCAGGACTATACAATTGAGGATTTAAACGACCTAATGAATTTCTAAAATGGTGGAAGGGTTTGTTGAATTCAATGCAAAAACATCATTGACACCGGAGCTGGGCCACTATTGCATCATTGAGCTCAAAAGTGGAATGATGACTTATGCATGGTATTGTGGATGGGGCTTTGCCCTGGAACCTCATGGAAGGGAGAAAATGGTACAACCTGGTGAAGTGATGAGGTGGCGTTCACCGGTTTGTTGTAAAAGCAATTTTAAAATGGAGATACAATGAAAAAGTACAAGAAAAGCCTGTCCAGTAAGGACATAATTGGGAGTTCGTTTGTGAAATACGACCTGAGCCCCGAATGGAAACAAACAATTGGCCCGATTGGCGAAGGGGTTAGCATGATTGTATGGGGCGAAAGTGGAAGTGGCAAAACGACCTTTTGCCTCAAGCTTGCTCTTGAGCTCAGTCGCTTTGGTAAAGTGTATTACAACTCGATGGAGCAGGGCAAAAGTGATGGCTTCAAGGAAGGCCTGCAGCGACTCAATTTTTATAATGTGCCCGCCTCGAAAGTGAGCTTTGGAAACCGGGATACCTGGGAAGAATGTCTTCTGAAAATACGCAACAATGGAGCCCGGTTTGTGATACTTGATTCAATCGACTATCTGCATTTTACATCAGAGGAATTTAAAGCACTGACGGAGAGGTACAAGAAAAGGACATTCATCGTGATAAGCCATGGGGACGCAAAGCCAAAAAGCGGTCCGGCTGATGACATCCGCTATTTCGTGGATGTAAAAATCAGGATCAAAGAAGGAGTGGCCACTGCCGACAGCCGACTTGGCGGCACAAAGCCAATGCGGTTTATACCAAGTAAAAAAGCTCAGGGAATGGGCACTTTAGAACTTTTCAATTAATCGTTTAAAACAAACAAAAACATGTCAAGACAGACAACCAAAATGCCTGACGCTCAAATGACAGCACAAGAGGCAGAAGAACAACTGGCAGTGTATGCCAAGGCAGATGCAACTGCTAAGAAAATTCAATCTCAAATGGACCTTGAAATAGCCAAAATCAGGGAGAAAAACGCCGAAAGATTGAATGCATTGGCTTTGGAAAAGCAAGAGTCATTCAACAAGCTGATGGTCTATGCCAACCAGAATCAGGATCTTTTTAAAGTTAAAAAGAGCCTGGACATGAGCCATGGAAAAATTGGTTTTAGAACAGGAACCCCCACTCTAAAAAATATGAAAGGTTTCACCTGGGGGGCAGTGTTGGAGTTGGCTAAAGAACATGCTCCTCAATATGTGCGAACAAAAGAAGAGCTCAATAAAGAAGCACTGCTTCTTGACAGAACTCTTGCAGAATCAACAGATGTATTTGGCAAGTTGAAGGTGGAAGTAAAGCAAGAGGAGTCTTTTTATGTCGAATTGAAGAAGGAAGAAACCCCTGTCCTCTAATCATGGAAACGACACAACGCAGATTCAAAAAGCACCAAACGATTATGGTGGTTTCTGGAAACTTCAAAGGCCGAACAGGACAAATATGGAACTGGGAAGAAGTGGAGGGTACCTTGCTTTATCTGGTTAAAATGGTGGACAAGTACTTCAAGTTCGTCGAGAGCCAGATGGTTGAGATTTCGAGAGAGGCATTTGAGAAAAAGAGGCAGGAAGCGGCTAACAAACAATAGTCGGGGCCAATACGCCAGAGGTAGAGCCGAAAGGCTTGAAGGCAAAAGGGAGGTTCGATTCCTCCCCTGGTGGCTAAAAGAATCGGAAATGAAAAAGACAAATACAACTGACCAGGTCGGTAAGACTTTGGGCCTGATAGACAAGTTGGTGCTACTCGTGGGAGTGGCCACCACCTTGATGTGTTTTGGTTTGCTTGGGTTAATGATCGGCATCACGTTCGACGAAGTGTTTTTAAAGTAACATGAAAAACCAGTACTCATCATTTTTTGCGGTGCAAGCCAGGCTTGGGTTTAAAGACGATGCTGAATGGAGACAAGGCATGGTTTATCAATACACCGAAGGGCGAACCAAAAGCCTGAAGGAAATGAGCGACCAGGAGTTTGACCGCATGATGCGGGAGTTGAACGGCAAAAGCAAACCCATGCCAGCCACAGAAACCAAACCAAACCCTGAGCAGGAAAGCATGAACACAATGCGGATGAAAATATTCTCCCTCTGCCGGCAGATGGGTTACATCTACGGATTTTCTGAGGCTGAAAAAAACATGAATCAGGCAGTGGTTTATGCCCTGGTGGAACGCAACGGCTACCTGAAGCCAAAAAAATTAAACAGTTACACAGCCCAAGAGCTGGTGAAACTGGTGAGCCAGTTTGAGCATTGGAAAAAGAACAACAATAAAGCTGAAGCTGCAAAAGTGGTGGCGAAGCTTAAAGAGGAATTAGGATTATGAAAATCATTGAAGTTTACCAGAACTACAGACCCAAAAGCGCATCAGAAGCAAGTATGATGGCAGAGATATCTATACATGCGGGTGTTCCACCGTTTGGTATGGAGCCTGACTTGGAAGCCATCAAACAGAGCCTTGAGCACTTCCGAGACAACTTGCCGAGAAGAAGTGTTGCTGCCCCACATTTAATGTTTGATTTCACCATTGCAGATCACGAGCGGAATGTGCTACGAGTCTGGAAAAACACCCAAAACAGAGAAGCATTTGCAGCAATAATTATAAAAGAACAATGAACCCGATTTACAACCGAACCAAAGAAACGATCCTAACAGAGCTTTCAGCTTTTGAAAAAGAAACTCTTATTCACCTGCTCGAGGTGGCTCAGGAGCTGGAGCGATCCAGCCGCAAACATCCAAAGTGGCCGACAGATGTGATTCACTGCGTGGCGATCATGGGTGAGGAGGCGGGCGAAACTGTGCAAGCTGCCATTGATTATGCTTACAAAAACAAGTCGATCGAAGGAGTGAACGACGAAGCGATCCAAACGGCAGCTATGTGCATCCGGTTGTTGAACAGTTTTGGCAACCTGAGCCCAGAGGCGGAAAAAGTGACAAGGCAAAACACCAAAAGGCCACAAGCATGAAAATCAGAATCAAGCTTGAACCTTGGCAGATCAGACTACTCACCAATTGGTTGAACCATTTGGTGAGCGAGTGGCCACATGAACAATTGGCTGACAGGGACGTGATGCGGGCCGTGCTTGCTGAATTCTTGATTAAGCTTTTGCCTTTGAATTTCAATAGTTTGAAAACAAGAAACCTTCAATTGCCCCGCTCCGTGGCCATAAGTTTATGGACCGTGCTTGCGCTCGACAATGATTTTATGCGCCGGGCAGGTTTCAACCAATTGATAGACCAACTGACCCAATTTGTGATGGAATGAAAAAGACCTATAAAGTGTTTTCCTCTAAATACGATTGCTATTTGAGTTTCACTTACCTAAACGGTTTGCTGTGCGGTTTTCAGTTTGAAAACGAAAGCGAAATCCGTTTGGATGTAGATAGCCTCGTTGGAATTTTGGAAGCATCACTGACCTTTGAAAACTTGACTCACTTTGCCAAGTCCCGCAAGATGGCCGTGGTGGAAGTGCAGGCAGATTTGAGTTTTGAGGCGTTTTGGAATGCCTACAACTACAAGGACGGAGGCAGTAAAAAGAAAGCACAGGCCATTTGGGGCCGTTTGAGCGAAACAAACAAGGCCGCTGCAATGGCCAGCCTACCGAAATACGAACAGTTTTTGAAACGAAGCCAAACGGCAAAGGCATTTGCGACAACATATCTAAACCAGGAACGATGGAACAACCAGTGAACGAACAACAATATTGGGCCAGACGGGCAGAGCTCGACCAGTTGGCCCATGGCATTTTGGTGACCGAAATGCATAAGTACTTTTTACAAAAAGGGGCACTCGATGCCTTTAATGCATTGAAATGCAACATGAGCAGCGACCCAATGGGTTTGGAGTATGTGGTTCAGAGCCCACTGCCGGTTGGTGCCATGTTCGAAGGCAAAGGAAACACGCCGATGGAAGCGATTTTACAATTTTATCACCTTTTAATGACGCATTGAAAATGAGCGCAGATTACGTTCCTTTCACAGACATGATGAGCAAACGAGGCAGTTTGCTCGACGAAAAACTATTGAAAGCCCCTTTAGCTTTGCTTGAAAAAGTGATGGCCAAGCATGGCACACCAGCCAAAGCTGCCAACCTATACCGCAGCAAACAACGGGCAGAAGCCAAATGGATAGCCCTGAGCCCGGCCAAGGCCAAAAATGCCGAAGCCCAGCGCAAAGAAGCACACTACGGGTACCTGGCCGACTGGTTTGAGGTGTTGGTAGAGTTGGAGAAAGTGGCCGAACTGAAAAAGCAAATTTCAAAACAGCAATAATATGAAAATCGAGACTCAACTTGAAGACCAAATTGCGCACTTAAAAGCAGTATCGAGGCGGTTTATGTATTTGCTGCTTGCCACCAACTTGATTTGGGCTACAGCCAACCTGGCGCACTGCCAACGTAACAAAAAAGAGTGCAGCCTTTCAGCACTTGAACTGAATGTTGTACCAAAGGGCCAAGGCGTTAAGCAGTAAGGCAATGGCGTTGAATATAAAGCCCCAGTGTTGGTACCAGTTTTCGAATCGCTCTTTTCGGGCAAGTGGCACAAAGCCGCCCGAAACCATAATTTGCTCTGCTTTGGAGCCCAAACAAAACACATCGGGGTGCTTGCCACCAAAAAAGTCCATTTCGTCAAGGTATTGGTATGCCAGCAATAGCCTGATTAAAATAGATATCTCTGCTTCGGGTATGCTGTGCTGTAAGAAAAGCGATGTGAGCTGCATACGGTCAATGGCCGATTGCGGGCCAAACTTATGCGCCTGCAATGCTTTGGTGCAGCGGCTCAGCAGCTTGGCGTATTTGCCAGATAGTGGAGTAAGATTCATTGTGCAAATGTATGATTTGCACATTTCAAAAATTTAAGTTGATATTTGCCGCACACTGTTATTCAAAGTCCCATGTGGCAAATTCAAATCAATTTTAAAAACATACCTGGAGGGTGCAGAGCGGTAACGCCTGCCGGTTCAATTGCCTCGGCTTTGAATGACAGTGTCCTCCAGGTTTTTTTATTTTCCACACTTTATGGGTCACACTGTCCCCCAAAGTTCCGCCAAGGCTGGTAGCCAAGGCCTGAACAGGAGTAATTCACCTAACGAATTGCCAATAGTTTTTAGTGGTGAACATCAACTTGTTGATGCTCGACTACTTTTTGTTCGGTTGAATAATGGATACAAGTTCACAACTTGGATTCAAGCACGAATTCAAGAGTTTGGATTTGAAGAAGGTAAAGACTTTTTCCAAATTTTTGGAAAAAGTCAATTTGGTAGACCAGGCACCAACTACCACCTCACCCTAGACATGGCCAAAGAGCTGGCCATGCTTGAGCGCAGCGAAGCAGGCCGATACTTTCGCAGGTATTTTATAGAAAAGGAAAAGGAGCTGGTGGCCATGAAGCGGCAAACGCTGATCAGCAGCCCAACCGAGCTGTTTAAAGGCCTGAAACCAGAGAAAATCAACAACCGCAAACTGTGGCCATATAGCGAGGTACTGGACCGGCTGGGCTACAACAAAAAAAGCGGCAGCCGCAGCAACCGGGTGAAGAAAAACCCAAACCACTTTGTGAAGCTGGGCGAGCGGCAGTACATCACTGAAGAGTTTGCCCGCCACCTGGCAGCGCAAAAGGCGGTGCTGGACAACCGCAAAACCATAAAGGCTATGCCAGCCGTGCTGATGTTGGACTTTAACCCGGGCGGCGACCATGGTAACATTTGAGCAACACGGCGTGGTGGTGCACCTGGAAGGTGCCGACCATGAGTATGTAACCGACCTTTGCCGCAGCCTGCTCTACTACGTGGGCAGTGCCGATGAGGGCCAGCAGCCTATAAACCAAACTGACAGGGACAACGTGCTGCGCCTGGTGCGTGAGTTGGTGCCAAAGCCTTGCCCGCCACAGGCAGGCAGATAAGAAAAAAGCCCCTCGAATTGAGGGGCTTTTTTTATCATTTAAAGTGCTGAAGCGTGCTTTTGTTCAAACCTATGCAATTGATGGTGGGAGAATTGCAATCAATATTAAGTTTGGATTTGAAATAAATTATTAGGTTGTCGAGGTGTTTGATGGCCTTTGCAAAGTGCTTGTCGTAGGTAAAAAAGGTTTCACTGGTTGCAGGCGGGTTATCGCCATCTTTCACTAGGTATCTTGAGCGACGAGAAAGGTGTTGAAGTTTGACAAAACTAATATAAGCTTCTTCTTCAATTTTTGTTGCAGATAGCTGTGTTTCGGGATTAAGCGCATTTTTTACCTGTTCATGACTACGGTATTGAAGTCCATAATTTGCTAAATGAGCATTGACTAAATGTACAGCAGTGTAAAAGCAGATTGTAACTTGCCAATCGTGGCAAGAGGCAATTTTTTGGTTTACGTTTTCTAGAAAAACTAAATTGCTATTTGCCTGGGCAATATGGTCTTTAAAAAGGGGCACAGGAACTATTCAACTATGGTTTGATAATGGGCAGGAATTTTAACATTATCGCTTGCTTCCAAAATTGTTGAACTTACGCAATAGCCAGCATCAATAAATTTTGCATTAACTTTTGCTTCGCTCATAATAAGTTGATCTTCAGTTCGCTCATCGTCGTCGTTCAACTCGGCCCAGAAAAGCACTTTAGAGTCATTGTAATCCACCGCAAGTTTTCTTGGCATGTTGCCTTTTAGGTTATCAATGAATTCAATGATAATTTGAGGTACGATGGTTTCTTGGATAGAAGATTTTACATCGGCGGCAATTTTAAGTGGATTGCCAACTATCAAATTGTTGTAGAACTGAGTCTTTTTGTCATCCGCTGTCCTGGTTTCCAGTTGAAGCTGATCAACACGCAGCATGGCGATTAAATTATCAAACCAGGCTTTGTTTGTGCTAGTGTGAGGTGAAGTTTTTGTTTCCATATGTATTGGCCAAATAGCATCTATGTTACATTTACGTTACTTAAAAGTTGCATGTTCAATACATGCACGTAATCTGTATGTAACATTTTCCGGGGTAAATCTACGCTTGTAAATTCATATTTTACAAAATCATTTTGAAATTATATTTACAGATTTTTGAAATTTGCATAAAACTTGCCCATGCGCCACAACGCCAATCATTTACGCAAGGTAGAAACCGCCCGAAAACAGTTTGCCAGCATGCAGGCTGAGGGTAAGTATAGGAGCCTGTTTATACTGCAAACGCTTGCTGCCCGCTACTTTGTGAGTGTGGGCACCATAGAGCGCTGGGTTTATGGCAAAGAAGCTAAGTCTTAGCTCAGGTCAATAAAATAGTCATTGTTGCTTCCGGGTGCCGGTGGCTCTGGCTCTCCCTTCTCAATTGTGAGGCTTGCATCGTCTTCGTTCAATGGCCGGTGCACATCGGCGCTACTGTGGTCGATCACTTCCACTGTGTAGCTCAATACATAAATCCAAAGATTTGTGCCTGTGGCGTATCGGCGTATGGCCAGGCTGCTGAGAGTGCCACTGCCTACATCGGCTCCATGCAATAGTGCAGCCACAGCACCTACCAGGCGAAGGTAATTAAGGGCACTGGGTTGGTCGTGGCTGCCATCAAAGCTTTCGGCCAGGCTAAAGTCGGCTACATACACATTTACCACAAACGGAAAGTTGCGGCTTAGTGCGCCCAGGTTTTGAATCTCATCGGTATTAAACTCAAAGAAAGCCGCTGGCAGGTTGAAAGGCATGTTTTCGCCTTCCTGCAGGTATTCTGTTTGTTCGGCCCATAGGTCGAAGTGTTGCAGGTTTGGCAGGCCATCGGGCAAGCTATCGGGGAGCCTGGTTTTCAGGTAGTCGGTGAGTTGGAGGTATAGTTCGTCTAAAATCATGGCGTTGTTAGATTTCTGAGCCGGTAAATAGTTTGTTCATTTTGCGGTGGTAGATTTTCTTGATGATCTCCATCAAAGCTGCGCTGTATCCAATAAACTGCCTTTGAGGTATTTGGGTGTTTACCTGCCTGGTGTGGGCTTTTACCATTGCTATTCCCTGGGCGGTTTTTACCACCTTTATTCTTGACTCACCTTTGGCATTTACCTCTATGTATTTAACCTTTTTGTTGTTTGAGCGGCTCTCTACACGCCTCACGTGTGCCCTTACGCTTTGTGTGGCCTGTATGGTGCCACCTTCGTTGTGTATTTTTGCGTATGGCACATCGCTCACCCACTTGATGTCCATGCCGGTAGTTTCTTTGCGAAGACTTCGCTTTAGCCTACCACTGCCTTTTCCTATAAGTATTTTGCGCCCGGGTGTTTTGTCGTTTTTGCGGGGCTCCCAAAACTTGAGTCGGTCGTCTAAAAAGCTTTGTCGGTCAAAGTTGGCTTTAAAGAAGTTGAGCCCTTCCACAGCTGCTTCGTCTCTGAAGCTTACAAGAGCCTTTCTTGCCTCACCTTTCCAGATGGCAAACGGAAGTTTTCGCACCCAAATGATACCCTTGCTCATAGTTTTTGCGTATGTTTGCAACAAGGGAAAAACATGAAACCCGTCAATTGGTTAAAACCCATCGGTGGTAGACAAGCAGTGTAAACTGTCAACATCATTTTCCCTTCAAGTGCCGGGCTCTGTTCCGGCACTTTTTTTATGTGTTAAAATTCCTTTTCTCACCTGAAAGAGGGCATCTGGATAATCGGCTTTATACCAGGTTAGGGCCTTTAAGTTGTCGGTAATAGCTGCGAAAGTGTCGTTGCCATAGCGCTTTAGATAAACGTGCCTAAGTTGAGACGGTGCTCCTTTGGCATTGTTTTCATTAACCCAAACCTCATCCGGATTAGCAAGAATTTCTGAAAGCAAATTTGTGGCTATGCCTTGCCTGTTCTGGCCTGAATATTCTGCTTTGGTAAATTTTGTCTTGAGCTTTATTGGAAGCTCAATGGCTAAGTTGTGGTGGTTTTTGAGATACACTTGCCCGTTGGGTTGTTGGTTTTTCAACCACCATGCCTCGTAGTTTTTCTGACTCTCTTCGGGTAAGTTGGCCTGTAAATCGTTTTTGGGAAGCTCTGGAGGCAATCCATAATTTTTTGCTTTCAGTTTTGCGGCATTGAATTGCTTTTTCAAGTAACCCTGTCCCCAGGCAAACACTACATTGGCATCGCCCCGGTTGATGTTGAAGCCATCTTTAATCCAACTTATATCCGGGTTTTCGTCGGTGTATGCCCGGCTTCCTTTCGCCACCTGCAGTACTTCGCTTCGGCAGCGCCAATGGTTCGGCGGGTATATCCTACCCCAAATTGGGTCGGTGGCCGGTCGCACCAATCCATTCAGGTTTAGGCAACCCTCAGTAGTGCCACCATCTACAATGGCATCAAACATCAAGTCGAACTGGTTTTTCTCAGCTTGCTGCCTCACCCAATTGCTGGCGTTTTGGCTGGTGGCCACAGCGGTGTCGTACTCCGTGCGCAGGTAGGTATTGGTTTTGCCGATCAGTTGTTTTGCCTTGCGCTCAAAGTCTGTAAAGGTTGAGCTATTGGCTGCTGCCTGGTTTAGCAGTTGCCATTCCGCCAGTGTGGCTGCACAGCTATAGCGGTTCACATTGGCTTCAAAGAGGGCGATGCGCAAGTTGTCTGGGCTCTCCAGGTCGGGCTTGGCCAGGCGTTCGCTCAGCTTGCTTTTAAACCCGTTCCAAATTACCTGGCTTCTGGCCAACGCCACATTTGCCGGTATTTGCACTTGCTTCAGGTTTCCGTCCCACAATGCACCGTAGAGCTGGCTTAATGCCTGCTCTATTTGCTCTTCGCCTGGCACCGACTGCATGGTTGGAGCGTTGGCGTAAAAATCATCGTCGAGGTATTCGCCTGTGCATGCCCGGCAAGTGCAGCCTTGTTGATGGGCTCCGCTGCCCGGCTGTGGCTGCGGAGCCTCATTCTTTGGGTTTGGCGGAGCCGGTTTGTTTGGCGGTGTCATAGGGGGCTTGTTGGGAGGATTAGCCGGTGTGTCCGGATCTTCGTTGGTTGGTGGCTGTATTTCCCGTTTAGCCTCAATTTGATCTTCAGGTATTCCGTAGCGTTCGGCAATGTAGGCAGGGGCAATGTTGTAGTGTTGCAGTAGCAGGGTGTCTACAATTACCTGGTCTTTGATTGGCAGTTCCTTCTTATCGTCACGCATGAAGGTGTAGCCCTCGAGCGGGTAGCCATGTGTGACAAGCAAAGGAATGAGTTGCTCGTTTACAACGGCTTCAATGAACTTCACATCAGACCAGTAGCGCATGTCAGCCACTTCCTGATGCACTTCGGCCTGGCTTCGGCTACTTCCATCGTCCATGGTCATGGTTTGTCCAAGTATTGCCTTGCTCACTTGTTTGTCAAGGTACAAGCAAAGCTCCATGAAACACTTGTGTGGGTCGCCTTTGGAGTCGGCCAGGAAGTTTAGTTCCTCGCCTGGATGAAGTACTCCCCAACCGGCTGAGCCCATAGCTTGCATAATTCGGGCCAGTACTCCTTCCCGCTTTTTATCGGTACCGGCCATTTTTACCCATCTGAAGGGGATGCCAATTTTTTCGTTGTACTCTGTCCAGGCTGCAATAGCAAACCTTTTGGCCAGAACTGCAGGTGCAATTCGCTCCAATGCTCCAAGGTCTTTCTCAGTTCCAATACTCAGGTAGTAATTGGAATCAGGAGGGTTAAGGTAGCTAAAGCCCTTCTTTGGATCATCGTCTGGCAATTTTACCCATACCCCGTACTCTGGCTTCACATGTTGCCGGGGCACAAGTTTTAGTTCCTTAATGGGCAGCACATTGGTTTTGCCCCTGTTGAGCTCAACTTGAATGGGCTTTTCGGCCATGGCTGTCAGCTCTATGAGTGAGTGGCCATAGAGGTTTTTTTCGAGTGCCCATCTTACAAAGTCTAAAAACCACTTGGCATCAAAAAGTTTGATGGCCTTTTCGTCTCGCTCCCCGTTAGGATCAATGAGCACATACTCGGTGCTTTGCACTTCCACCACCCGGTGATCCCAGGCAGCATGCAGGTGCAGGTCGAGCATGGTGCTCCGGCAAACCTGGTAGTAAAGCTTTCGTGCCGGGTTGTCCACATTGCGGGCAGCGTTGATGGCAGAAACCCAGTCCTTGAGTTGAACAATCCTATGGGTTTCTGTTTCGGGAACTATGCCTGTTGCCTTGCTGTGGCCAAGTGCTTCTTTGCCGTGTCGCATGGCAAATTCGTTGGTGATACGCTGATCTGTAGCCAGGCCAATGAAATAGCCTGTGAGCCGCTGTTTTATATCTTCGAGTACTGACATACCATTTATTGATTAACGCCGCTTGTGCGGCCATTTAAAGCGAGGTTCAAACGGTTTTTAATACCTGTGTTGAATGGGAGGGTTGCTTCCCCACAGTACATCGTCGCCGGTCTCTTCAATCTTCCTTGGAAAGTCTGGAGTTACGTTTGAGTCTTTTACATCTATCAACCAGTCTTTGGCCTGGTTGTATAGGTCTATCCAAAAACTGGGTATCCGTACCGGGTTTACATGCCTATGCAGGTAAAACACCGTTATGTTGGTTATTTGCATTACCAGGTTTTGGTTTCTGGGATCGTGCTCTACCCAGTACTCACTGTCTTCGTGGCCCGGCATTAACTCAGGGCTTGGGTTGTCTGGGTCGGGGCTTGGTGGCACTTCTGCTTTGGCAGCATATATTTTGCCTTCAAAATAACAGTAGTCCGTGTATTGGCCTTCCAGGTCGGGGCCTGTGTAGGCAAATAGCGGGTTGTGATCTTTGATTACAAGGAAAATCAACTCCAGGTTGAAGCGATTGGCCAGGTAACCCTTTACAAACGATACCGCTGCTGCTTCCTTTTTTGATAGATGGTTGGCTGCTTGTCCATCAAGGAGCTGTTGTAGGTATTGTGGTTTTATGGCGCCTTCAATGTCGGCTTGGGTGAGAAAGTTGTAAATCATTGGTTTGAGGTTTAGTAACCGTATTTTTTACTTGGGTTTTGCCCAAAGACTGGGTCGTGGTTAGATGTTACCTGTTGCGCCTGTAGCATGGCCACTGCTTCGGTCAGCGCATCCGGAAAGTCGTCTTTGCCGCTGTAGCCTGGCTCAATGCCTTTTAGTTGGTGAAGGCCTCGCTGCAAGTCCACATTATCTTTTTCGTCTATGCTGAACTTAATGCTTTTGATTTGGAAGGCAGGCAACATTTGAACTATGCGACTGTATTTGTTTTGCCCTCTTCCAGGCCTTTCGGTTTTCGAGATTGGCAAATAGCTACCCAGGTCTTTTTCTACCTCTTGCTTGATGATGGAAAGGGCATCGTTCCAAAACTGGCTTTCCATGTACCATTCAATCATCACCGTTTTGGGCATGCGGTTGTTGATTGCATGCATCCAACGGAAAGCGGTGTCGGGAGTGCAATTGGCACAAAACACTTTGAGTACATGTATTTCCATACCCAAAAGCCCGGCAATCACTATGGCATTGGTGTCGGCAGTGGGTGAGGCAGAGTAGGCAACATCCCAGTAACCAATAACCCTGGAGTAAGCGTCGAGCCTGCGCACTTTTTCGAACAGGATCATATCGTCGGTAAAAATCTTACCTTCAATTCCTGCTATGCCCCGGTACTCCTGGTTGAACGAAATCCAACCCATCACATCCAATTGCAGTTGGAGGTACTTTTTGGTATAGCCCCATACCGGGTTCAAGTGCTCGTCGCATGCCTCTTGAATGATGCTCGTAAAACCTTTGGTTGCAATCAACTGGGTGGTAATGGTGTATTCACCTATGATGTTGTTGGTTACCCTGAACCAAGCCCTCTCCTTGTCGAAGCATGGCATTAGTGCCTCTTTTACCCACTTGATTCGCTTATTGATTTGGATGGGGTTTTGAACTTCGTCGGTTTCGTCAACATCGTCCATGTTGATGTATCTTGGCCGGTGTGGGCCGACCCTGGCTCCCCTGGGCGATTGTCCCTTGCCAAGCGCAAAAGCTGTGAGGCCGGTCTTGGTTTGAAAGTTACCCTCTTCCCAGGTGCCGTGTTGGTACATTTCCCCAAAATAGTGTTGCAGCTGTTGGTTGCCTTTGCATTCGGCTTGCAGATCTGCAAGTAGTCGCTTGGCAGAGTCCTTGTTGGCACCAATGAGCAACATTACAAAGTGGTCTTCCTTGTGCACCAGGTGCAACCAAAGGGGAATCATGATGTTGAAGATCACCGATTTTGCCAGGCCCCTACCCCAGGCAACCACCCTGTAGCTGTGTTTGTGCTTCAGACAGTGGTTGGCTTCGTAAATATGAAAGTCGGCCAGAGGGTACTTGTAGTAGTGCGGGAAGCATTCCTGGACAAAGAAGTTGAAGTCGGTTTTGAACCTTGCTTTAACCTTTTCTCTTTCCTCCGGTGTTTGATTGGGGTCTACATGGCTATGCTCCTCAATTACCTTGAGCAGGGAAAGGTAGTGTTCCAGGGTTTTTTTCTCCTGGCTTTTGCTTTGCTTTTGCTTATGATAAGCCATTCGACTTGTCCACTAAAAATTCTCTCTGTTGCTCTGCCAGTAGCCTTCTGAGTCTTGGGTCTTCTACCGTGCGCAGAAACTCTTCCATCACCTGGATGTATGCGCTCAATGGTATTGAGTGCTCCATTTTGTCTTTGCTGTTCACCAGCTTTACCAGGGCGTCGGTTTCCTTGGTAATTGAATTGTGTTCATCCTGCAGTTTTTCGATGATGTCGAGCTGCTTTTGTATCGCCTCTTCAAACTTTTTGATGAGCGATTGTGTGCGGGTAGCGTTCGCCAATTCGAGGTTTTCCCACTTTTCTTCTTCTGCCCAGCGGCCAATAGTATGCTCGGTAACTCCTACGAGATTAGCTATTTCTTTGTTCGACCTGCCGGACAAGAAGTACTGAAATGCAAGGGCCTTTTCGGCATTCTTTTGTTTTCCCATCACTCCTTTTTTTTCCAAAGGTGTGGCCGGTGCCTGGTTTGGTTTTTTATGTGTTTTCAAGATGTGTATGCCCGCATACACATCTTGAAAAACGACTTGCAGGCTTTCCATTATGCCTCTCCAAGTTTGTGGCCACTGTAGTTTTCAGCTGTTGATAAGCCTATGCCGCTAAGAGCCAAAATCGGGTCATTCCAAATTAAGTCCGAAGGGAACAAAGCTTCCCTTCGGATCATTGGCTCAATCAATTGGTGGAAGAATTCCGGAGAGGAGTTTACCGCAAAGATTGATGAGTTGGAAAAGTCCGGGATTGCCGATGTGGAGGTTTACATCAATAGCGGCGGGGGTTCAGTGTTTGATGCCAATGAAATTTACAATCAGCTCAAACGACTGAAGGGCAAAAAGTCTGGCCGGATAGGCGCACTATGTGCCAGTGCGGCCACCATTGTTTCCCTGGCATGCGATACCCTTGTAATTGCCCGCAACGGCATGTATATGCTACACGAGCCTAGAGGGAGTTTCCCCGACGCTACCATAGATGAGTTGGAAACCAAGGTAAGTTTACTCAAACAACTGCGATCCAACTTTATCAAGCTATACAGCAAGCGCACAGGCCTTACAGAAGACACCATTGCTCAGATGATGGCAAAGGAAACCTGGTTTAATGCAGAAAATGCAAAAGCTAAAGGTTTTGTGACAGATGTAGGCGACCCGGATGAGGATGTAGAGGCTACCACCCAGGCCTTAGAAAGTATTGAAAGTCATTCTGAGTTGCCAGAAGTGGTGGCTTGGTTTGAATCTATTAAGGGTGATCAAACAAGTGTTTCAATTAATTCAAGCAATAGCATGAAAAGAATCATAATGCACTTCGGTATGCCTGATGCATCTACCGAAGATGAGGTATTGGCCAAGGTGAAAGCATTGGAGGCCAAAAACCAGGAACTGCAGAAACAAATGCAGGAAGAAAACAAGCGCAGGGCTACCCTACGTGTAGATAATGCCATTAAGGACAAACTGATCACTGCTGAAAAGCGTGATAAGTTTATCGAAAAAGGTACCGCCGACCCTGAATTTTTAGACCTGGCCCTTGGTAATGCCAAACCTGTCGCATCGGCTAGCAGCTCAGTTACCGATACGCCGGAGGCTAACCAAGGCAATGACGATCGCTCAAAGTGGACGTTTGCCGATTGGGCTAAAAACGACAACAAAGGCCTGATTGAAATGCGTGAGAAACAACCCGAACGCTATACTGATCTGGGCAAAGCCTACTACGGAGATCATTTCAAGATTTAACAAGCCGGGCTTCAAGCGTTTTTCAAAAAAGTTTTAAAAGAGTTTCCAACCCAATTTTTATCATCATGACAGCTTTATTGCTTCTCTTTCTTCTGAACCTGGTAGGCCTTGGTCAGGGCACCTTTGTTTCTGATTTCATATTTGGCCCCAACCATGAGCACCTGCAGGTAATGACTGCCGATAGTGCCCTAGTTGAGTTGTTTGTTGGCGAATACATCAGGAGGTTTTCATTTAAAGGAACCTGGCTGGATTATGTAAAGGACAGGAGTGAATTTGCCAACTTTTCCACCATTCACATGGCGGCATTGGGTGTTAGACCGAATGTGCTGGTGAACAATGTCACGTACCCGATTCCAACGGTTGATTTTTCGGACGAAGACATCCTGTTGAATATGGATAAGTTCGATACTGAAAACACCTTTATCAGCGACGATATTCTATTCTCTTCAAACCTTGATAAAATTGGTGCTGCTACAGAGGATCACAGGGAAAGTATACAAAGGGCTATGACAAGGAAAGGTTTGCATGCCATTGCACCCACCTCCTTTAATGCGAGTAATTTTATGCAGCCCACTTCAGGCGCAGTGGCCGATGGATTTAAGAAGGCGCAATTCAAGGATTTTATAGATGCCAGGTTGAAGTTGTACGCCACTGAAGTGGTTGGTGATAGTCCGCTGCATGTGATCCTTACACCTGAGCACGAGCGTGATTTGCTTGAGGTTGACAACAACTTCAAAGACAAGTACAACAACACCCGAACCGGTGAGATATTCGACTACATGGGCTTCAAGTTCCACAAGGACGTGTATAAAGTGTGGTACAACTCTGCCGGAACAACCAAGAAAGCGTGGGGTGCTGCTCCGGTAGCCGGTGATAGATATGGCTCTGTGATTTTCCCGGAAGATCGGGTCGTAAAAGCAATGGGGGGCGTTAAAATGTTCCGCCGACTTGCAGTTGATGACCCTGAAAACAGGGGTACTACTATCGGTTTCCGCAGGTATGGCCTCGTACTTCCAACCAAGGTTGAAGGCTTTGCCACTGTGTTAGCCACTCCGTAATATGAAGAAATTAAAGATTTGGTTCAGGGAGTTCAATCCATGGTTGCTTGTGGCGCTCTTGTTGTTCTCCTGGTTCCTTTTCCCCTGGGTGCTTCAAAGGTTTGACCCGATGGCAGGGTACTTTGACACAGGTGTTTTGCAAGTGGCTGCTTTTGCAGCGTACTGCATGGCTGTTTTCTGGTCGCTGGTTTGGGCCATGATGAAGCTAGCCTTTCCTGACATCGTTCATTACTTCTTCTGCGAATTAGACACTGTTTTTCAAACCAAACACACTGAATTTACATGGTACAAATTGGTCGTTTCGTTCTTGCTATTGTTTTTGTTTGGGCTCTCGTTCTGGGTTCCACTGTTTGTGCTCAAGTAGCACCAGTAAGGCAACAGATAGTAGACATAGCCCGGTCTCAGATTGGTGTACGTGAAGTGGGTAATAATGCAGGTCCCAGGGTTGAGCACTACCAGCGACTGGTTGGAATAAGAAAAGGTGATGCCTGGTGCATGGCCTTTACTTACTTTTGCTTTGACAGTGCTGGTGTATATGTGGTGAAAAGCGGCTGGGTTCCGAGTTGGTTTCCAAAGGCAAAGCTGGTGGTGAGGCAAGGCTATGAAATTCAACAACCACTTCCTGGCGATGTAGGAGGTTTGTATTATCGTAGACTGGGCAGGTATGCTCATGGTTTTATAATTGAAAAATGGGGTAACGTGGTATTGACCATCGAGGGCAATACAAACGCACAAGGTGCCAGGGATGGCAATGGCGTGTGGAGGCGTAGGCGTTTAAAATCTCAAATTCCAGTGGTATCCAGATGGGTTTAATGAAGGTATTTTTTTTGTATTTGTTGTTAAGTGCGTCCTGTTTAGGGCTGTGGCAATGCCGCAGCCTTAAATTTAAAGAACAGATCACGGACAGTACAACTGTGGTTGAAACCATCCGGCCTATCAAGGTTAAAATTGAAGGCCAGGATGTCATTTATCAATATGTGATCAAGTGCCTGGACGGCAAGCCCTACATTGCATCTGGCAGCGGTCAGAAACAAATGGAAGACGGCTCTCGGGCAAGCTGGATGGACCGAAACGACAAAGCATTTAACTCTGTGATGCTTGACACCAACGGTGTATTGTTTGGTATGGCTGGTTGTGATAGTTTGGAGGCAACCGTTTACGCCAAAGACAGAGAAATAAACCGGCTTAAAAGCCTGGTGAAAATCCAGGAAATGAGGCCTGAAAGAAAGTGGTACAACACTGCTCTTGGGCAGTTTGCAATATTGGCATTAGTGGTTGCGGCTGCAGCCTATGTGTTATCTAATTTCATAAAACGATGAAAAAAGCTGAAATGACCAAGGCCGGTCAAGATTTCCTGAAGGCCAACAAAAAAGAAAAATCGTGCATTGTGGCGTCTGATGGCAACATCTTCTTAGAAAAGAACGCCAATGATGCCCGCAATCATGCCAGGCGTGAAAACCTGGAGATAATAGTTGTATCTGCGAATGGCAACAGCCTTGCAGATGTGCCAGCTGAAGAAGTAACCGGCAAAGAAGGCGGCACAAACGAGCCAGTGTCAGCAGGCAAAGAATCAGAAGATAATCCACTTGCTGACAAAGGCGAAAAAGGAGAAACCTCTCAGCCTAGCGAAAAGTCAACTGAAGCTTCAAAAACTGGAGAAAAAGAAACTTCTCAGGCTGGCGAAAAAGCCGGTACCAAGGCGGGTGGTAAATCAAAAACCAAGTAATTAAGCTACTATGGCAGGAAACGAATTTCTTGGCCCACAACTACAGAGAGGCCGCTCTAACCGGAACGAAGCCAATGGCTTGAACCTGGATGGAGTTGGTTTGCTCATTGCAGGTGGTGTGGCCGTAGGGGGCGGGGTGCAACTTAACCAGGTGTACCCTCTCCTAAGTGCTGAAGATGCTAAGGCGCTCAAAATGGACACAGCATACGATGTGCTCAACGGCCACCTGGTGTATGAGCATATCTACCGATTCTTCAGGGTGAACCCTAATGGGAAGCTCTACCTGAAGCTGGTTGACAAAGCCCTTACATTGGCTCAAATTGTTCAGCAACACGTTCAGCAAACCGTGCTCGACCCGGCCACAAACCGGGAGATCAAACTGGTGGTCATTGCCCACAACCCGGCAGTTACTTATGTTCCTGCCTTTGCGCAGGGCTTTGAAACCGGGTTGCTTGAGGCAGTGGATGCAGCCCAAGCCAAGGTAGAAGACTTGCTTGCCCTGGGCTACTATTTGCCATCTGTGGCCATCGAGGGCAGAATGCAGCCTAATGCCACCATATCGTCGAGCCGTGACTGGCGAGACGAACAAGCACCCAATGTGTCGGTAGTGAGTTTTCAAGACCCAGACATTGCAAGCCGTGGTGGTTTTGTAGCCAATTACGGGGATGTGGGAACATTTCTCGGTCACCTATCCATCAGGAGGGTGAGCGAATCGGTTGGCAGTGTGGATATAGCCAACAAGCCAACCAACAAAGTGAGCCAGGAGTCGTTTCCGCTCACCGACAGATCCGAAGGTTTTTACCTGGATGCTGCACTAAGCAGTGGTAAAAAATTTGCCGAACTTACAGCTGCCGAACTAACTGCATTGGGCAATAAAGGCCTGGTGTATGCAGGTGCCTTTGGTGGCTACGACGGATACTACATCAACAACGGTCATGTGTGCGCACCAGTAACCGGCACGTATGCCTACATTGAAGACAACAGAGTTTGGTGTAAAGCTGCAAGCATCACCCGTACTGTGATGATCCCTACCGTGCGTGGTAACTTCCCCAGGAACGCCGATGGCTCCATGAGGTCAACATATAAGAACTACCTCCAGGAGCGAATCCGCAATGGCCTCAGAGCCATGACCAGGACAGGCGAAATAGAAGCCGATCCGGCTATTGAAGTACAAGAAAACCCCAACGGAAGCGGTGTGGTAAAGCTTGGACTGAAGTATGTTCAGGAAGGTGTGCAAAGGGTTTTAGAAGGAACAATTGGACCATTTTAATCATGGCAAGAGTAACAAGTATTAAAAACAAATTTGGTCGCCTCACAGGCTGGAACAATGTAACTGTGGTGCTTTTTGGCCGTGAGCTCGAGGGAATCACAGAAATTGAGTACGATGATGAGTACGACGACAAATTGGCTTATGGTATGGGTGAGCAGCCGATTGGCAAAGAGTCGGGCAATTATGAACCCAAGGTAGGCATTAATTTTTATGTGGAGGAAATACTGGCTGTTCAGTCTAAACTTCCTCCAGGTGGCCACCTTCGTGATATCCCAGACTTTTCTGTAGTGGTAGAATACGAATACCAGGGCAGAATATTCAAAGACATCATAGAAGGTGTCAGCTTTAAAGGCAACACAAGAGCCAGCAAGCAAGGTGAAGGTAAAATCATGGTGAAACCGCCCATGCTTTGCACCGGCATCATCTGGAACGCAGCGTAACTTTTCAACCAATTTATATTATGGCAATTGATAAAACCAAACCCAAGTTGCTCACTGCACAGCAAGTGGCTGACTTTAAAAAGAATGACCCCAAAGAAAGGGAGGTTCTTGCCTGGGAGTTTCCCAGATCGCCTGGCTCTAAGGAAGTAGACAAGTTTTGGGTGCGAAAGCCATCCAGGAGTGAAGTGGAGATGATTACCGAAACGGCCCAGCAAAAAGGTTTGTCGACCGGCAACGATCTGCTATTGAATACTTGCGTTTTAGCGGGTGATATGGAGGCTGTTGATAAAGATGATGACCTGGCATTCGGGCTGATCAAGGAGCTCACCAAGCTGATGGACGCTAAAAAAAAGAACTAAGCCTTCTTTTTGAAAAGTATCAGGTGCCCGAGTTTGGTGGTGAAAGCATCAGGCTTCGGGCACTTTTGTTGTTTGAAAAGGGCATTGATACAGAAGCAATGAGTGATGAGCAATATGCTGAAACCATGCAAATGTTCAATACCTGGCTTGAATGGAAAAAGAAGTTCTACGTAAACATTCTTAAGGAATTTAGCCTCGAGATCGGCCTCGTTTCCGAGGAGTAGAATTGAAGCCAACAGCATAAAGGAATCCTGAAACAGCAACAAAGCCTGAAAGAAACAGAATTGCAAAACCAACTGAAGAGTCGCTTGTGTCAAAGTATAAAATCATCAATATACAAGCAACCAGTGACGCAAGAAGCCTCTTAAAAAACGAGCCTGTTGAGTAGGCCAAAGCCCCAACGAAAAGTGCAGTAAGAATGATTACCAAACCGTCCATAGAACAAAGATGAGTAAAAATTCGGCAGAATTCATACTAAAATTTCAGGACATGGTATCCGGAGGGATGACCAAGATAGAAGGTATTGCCGGGTCTTTAACTAACAAGGTAAATTCACTTGGGGCATCATTTACCAAAACGGGAATCAATTCACTTGTACTTAATCAGGTTGCACAGAATGTCCAAATGGTCAATAGTGCCCTTCAGGACATAGTTCGCCCTGGTCGGGAGTTTGAAAACAGTATGGCAGAAGTGCAGGCCATTACCGGTGTGACCGATGGTGAGCTGGCCAAGCTGGCGACTCAAGCCAGAGATCTGGCAACAACCTTTGGCGTGGATGCTGCCCAGGAGGGTTCAGTATTTACCCGCTGGTTATCTGATGTTAACCCAGAGTTGGCTAAAAGCGAAGAGGCTATGAAAGCGCTTGGTACCACCACTAACCTGATGGCCAAAAACATGAAGGGCGACTTTGAGGGTGCATCCGCTGCGCTCACCACTATGAATAACCAATTTGGCACCAATAGCGACAACCCGCTTGAAGTTGCCGTGGCCGCTGCCCGAAACGCCGATATACTTACAAAGGCCGCTCAGATAGGTAGTGCGGAAGTAAGCGACCTGGCGCAATCTGTAAAGGTGGCTGGGAACACCGCATATAACTTTGGGTTAGACCTTACCCAAACCGCTGCAGCACTAGAAGTATTGGGCAAGGGCTCAATTAAAGGAGCTGAAGGCGGAGTTGGGTTGCGAAACATGCTGGCTGAAATGGGTAAAGGTGCTCAATACATGGAAGAGCAAGTGAAAAGTGGATTGTTGGCAGCCGGTGTGGATATTGATAAACTGAGCGACAAAACAATCCCATTCAGAGACCGCCTTAAAGAGTTGAGTAAAATCCAGGGCGACAGTGCATTGATAGGCAAAATGTTTGGAAAAGAAAACCAGAATGCCGCACTTCAACTTCTCAAAAACATACCGCTCCTGGAGCAATATGAAAACCAAATGCAAAACAGTGCCGGGGCCACAGCGGTAATGGCCAAAACGCTGATGGATACCGGCGACGAACGAATGAATCGACTGATGGCTAAGGTTAAAGACTTGGGCATAGATATCTATAATAGCACCAAAACAGGCCTTCCATTTGTTCAGTTTTTGGCCAGTAGTGCGGATTTAGGTGCAAGGATTGCACCGGCTTTCACCCTTGCCGGTCGTGGGTTCAATGGCTTTGTCGGCCTATTTAAGAAAGGCGAAGACGGAGCCGACAGCTTTATGAAGAAAATGGTAATGATGGGCTTCAACGCTGTTGTCACAGCCGGGCGGTTTGTGTTTTCTGCAGTAGTTGGCTTAGGCTCCTTTATTGCCTCGATGGCGACGGCCACTTTGGGAATGTGGGGCTTTAATGTGGCCATGTATGCCAACCCAATTGGTTTGTTCGTGCTTGGTTTGCTGGCTGTGGTTGCCGCTGTTGCGCTGGTGATCACCTATTGGGATGAAATTGTGATGGCAGTTTCGAATTTCGGAGACTGGATTGCAGAAAACAACCCATTAACTGGAATGCTCGATGCTGTGTTGGCTATCATGCCAGGTTGGGTTACTGACCTGATGAAATGGTTTGTGAGCGTCGCAGAAAAGGTAATAGGCTGGGTAAAAAACCTTGCTGACAGGTTCAAGGACTTTTTTAAACTGGACATTGATTTATCAAAACTGACTACAACTGGTTTGGGTCTTGGCCTGGGCTTGAATGATGAAGGCGAAAAGGATAAAAACAAAACCAAGGGCAAAACACCTCCTGTAGACACAAAAATTCCTGGAGAAAGCAAAGCCCGCATCTCAGTGGTACGAATAGGCACCATTCAGGTGAACAACACCTTTACCGGCGGGGGCGATGAGTTTCGGCAAAATGCCAAAACAATTGGCGATCAGGTGGTGAACGAAATACTGGCCGCAATCTATGACATGCAAAAAGTGCTGATCACCACATGAGCGATTTTAAAGTAGGCGAAGCATTGGCGGGCAAAGGAGCCCCATTGAATCTCGACTTTCGGTTGAGCCAGTTGCTTGGTGTAGCTGGCCAGGGTGTAAGTGGTAAAATTAATGTCTATACCGATGCCGCTAAAGACAGGCTTGTTAGTGCTTTGTCCGGAGAGTTGAAGTTACCTCAGGCCGAACCTCAACCGGTTATTGATTTGCCATCATCCATTGGCGAAGCAGCCTACGATGACCTGGTTGCATTACGATCGGCTGCATTTTCAGGGAGGCGTTTCATTGATTATGTGGTAGTGGAGGCCGGTACATATAAATGCTTCGACAGCAAAGGCAATGTGATAAGAAAGCAATTCCCCTTGATAACCTTTCCGCCGGTTACAATCATTGAAATGAACTGTCCGGTAGAGATTAGCCGCACTCTGCCGAATAGCGGCTATGGGAGTGTGAAGCAAGACTGGGCTGTTAACGATTGGGAAATAAACTTCACTTCATTGCTCCTGGCCCAGCGTGGAGCTGTAGATGAAGATGGGCAAAGTGCCTACCCTGTTGAAGAATACAAATCGCTGCTTCAGCTTAGGGAAATAAGGGATACAGTGCGGGTTTACAGCAAGTTGCTGAACGATGCTGGTATACATTACCTGGTGTTTCGTAATCCCGAATTCAGGCAAAGGCAGGGAAGGCCGGGCAGTTTAGAGTTTGCTATCGCAGCATGGAGCGACACACCCTATGAAATTGAGTTTGAACTTAAAACTAAGAAAAAATGAAAGAGGTTGACATTGAGGTCTGGGTAATGGTTTTTACAGTGCTGGGCATGGGTTTAGGCTCATTCATTACTGGGTTTATGATGCTAAGAAAAAGCAAGAATGAACTACAAGTAAAAAAGGAAGACATAAAGGCCAGTAAGGAATTTAAACTCATGGAAATCCTGCAAAAAGATTGCGGCGACCTTCGTGATGATCTGGCTGAAATGCGCAAGCAAATACATGACCTGAGCAAAGAAAACATAGAGCTCCGAAAGCGTTTGAATCAACTGGAACGGGAGGCAAAGGACATGGTAGCTCTAAAAGAAGCCTTTGAAAAGGCTGCAGAAAAACTCAACGACATTTTCAACTGGTTCCACCGATGGAACAAGGATAAATCAGATCACCACCTCCAGGCCATGCTTGAGGTAATTGAATCAGCAGCCAAAAGTAAATAATGCACCTGATACCCGTTTGTTTGCTTACAATAGAAACCACCGACGCTGTGATAAAAATTCGCAGGGTGGTAAGTATTGAGTTGACCCGGGGTGGTAACGCACTTGGCACCACTGGAACGGTGCTGATACATGCCAATGCTTTTTACAACAACCAGCAGATTGACTTGTCTAAGTACGTAGTGCGGGGAGCCAAGGTAACGCTCGACCTGGGATTCGACACTCGCCTGGTGAGAGAGCTGACAGGTTATGTGTCGAAAGTGAAACCAACCTTGCCCCTCGAGGTGGAGTTGGAGGATGGCTTTTTTCAGCTGAAGCGAAAAGGTGTTAAAGGGCAATTCAAGTCAGTTTCATTGAAGGCACTTTTAAAATCGATACTTCCCTCAGGTGTGAAGTTTGAAGCGGCAGACATTCAGATTGGCAACTTGACAATTGAGCCCACCAATGTGGCCGATGTCCTGGCCAGGCTCCACAAAGACCACAATATTCAGTTTTGGTTCGACCCTGAAGGCAATCTGATAGCAGGCAGGCTTAACAGCCACCGGCAAGCTGGATTACCGGTGTATACCTACAAGCAAGGGCAGAGCCTTGTAAAGTCTGACCTGGAGTACACCAGAGCTGAAGACCTAAAGATTAAAATCAATGGCATCAACCACTTGCCAAAAAACAAAAAAGAGAAGTATAGTCTGGGTGATGCAGGTGGCGATCAATATGATCGCAATTACTACAACTTGTCAACTTCAGATTTCAGGGCAGCAGTTAGGCGTGACTTGCAAGCATACAAGATAGATGGGTTCAAGGGCTCGTTTACCGGTCTCGGTTTGCCTGCCATACAGCCGGGCGACATTGTGGCTGTTGAGGGTGTTCCATATTCTGAAGTAAATAATCTAAAAGCCTTTTCAGATCAGGTCACTGTTAAGTTTAATACAGAAGGTTACTTCAGAGAAATAAATGTTGGAGGTAAAGCAATCGGCAGATGATAGGCAAGCAAAAGCGACACGAGTTAACACAGGCATTCAGGATGCTGGTCGACCTTTCAAAAAAAGGATCGATCGACCTTTTGAGCGCAACTGTAAAATCGCTTGATAAAAAGGCAAGGACTGCTGTGGTGCACCTGGATGTGAGCGATATGGAGATTTCGGATGTGCGCTTGCAAACGGTCTCTGATGACATTGTAAATGGAGGTATCTGTTTGTTTCCCAAAGCAGGGAGTCAAGTAGTGGTGGCCAAAGAAGATGGGGCAATGGAGAGCCTTTTTATAGTGGCCACTTCTGAACTCGAAAGTCTTGAAATACAGGTTGGGGATACCATGTTGGTGGTTAAACAATCGGGTATCGAATTCAACGAGGGTAAACTTGGCGGATTGCCTGTGGCCTCAAAAGTTGTTGAACGAATCAACACTATTGAAAATGACATTAATGCTCTCAAATTATTGCTGGGTGCATTGGCCACCACCGGCTCAGTGGCACCAACAGCCCCATTGCTTGGCGCTGCGGTAGCCACCTTTGGCACTTACGCTGCCCAGGTATTGACACCTACGATCGAGGCTCAAATTAACAACCAAAAAGTAAAGCAATGATTGACTTTCTGTTAGATGAGCAAGATGACATTCAGCTCGACGGTAATGGTGAAATAATCGCTGGTCAATCTGATGACCAGGAGGCCTACAACCATTTGCGCTGTATAAAAGGAGATATCAGGCACGAGCCACTTGTTGGCATCAACCTGGTGGCTAGGTTGAGGTCTAATGTCACCAACTCACAAATCAGGGCCGTGATCGAAGACAACTTGAAGCGTGATGGATTTGAATCTGTTAAAGTGGTTTTCAAACCCAATTTAAACATACAAGCCCGGCGATGAAAGAAGTGGTAGTAGCAAGGGGTCAGACTATATTGGATATCTGCCTACAGGAGGCCGGTAGCCTGGATGCGATGTTCGCATTGTGCGACCTCAACAACATCATGCCTGACGATGTGCTTGCACCTGGTCAAATTATTAAAGTGCCTGAGCCCTCCGGATCCGGGCTCGATGTGGCTATTCAATTGGGCATGTCAGGCAAGTATGTGAATACCCAATTAGGAGCCGAAATGCCTAATGATGTTCCAGGAGATCAACCAACTGGAATTAATCATTGGGCCATTGAAGTAGATTTTATTGTTCAACCTAATTCATGAGTAACACCCGATGAGCCAATTGACACAGAATGAAGCTTTTGATTTAATAGCCCAGGAAAAAACCGAAGTAAACTCATTGGCAGGATTACCTGCTGAGCAAGCTACTATGCAAACCTATCTGGCCGAACTGAGTACCGGTAAAACAAGCCTCTGGAAATCGCTGGCCATGGTAGTGGCTTTTGTGATAGCCCAGGTGAGCCAACTCTGGGAAAGGGTTCGACTTGAGTTGCAGGAGTTGGCGGATAACAGCGAACCGGCCACCGATGCCTATCTGGCGGAAATGTGCAGGAAGTTTAGGTGGAAATATGATCCATTCAGGGCAAACGCCTACGATGTCAGGGTGTCTGAAGACAATAAGATAACATGGAGCCAGGAGGCTCTCGATGATAACGAAGCTTTGATTGTCAAGTTTTCGGCTGCTGAAACCACAGGTGGCCGCTGCCTGGTTAAGGTAAATGGTGAGAGTGGCGGCTTGCCTGTTGTTTTAAGTGAAGAGCTTAGGCAAAGGGAAGCTGTAAGGGAGTTTATCGAAAGAATAAAGCCACCTGGTAGCATTGTAAATGTAGTGAGCCGGGCTCCGGATAAACTCACCATAAATGCAAGGGTGTATTACAGCCCAATCTATTTTGATGGCTTATCTGAAAAGGTTTTAGAGGCTGTTCAGCAGTTTTTGAAAACACTTCCATTCAATGGTCTAATCATTAGAACTCGCCTTAAAAGTGCAATGATGTCTGTTCCGGGTGTTTTGGATGTAGTTCTCCTAGAAACCAAGGGGCGAAAAAATGAAGATGCATCCGGCTCTCCTGGCGACACAATTTTTATTCGACAGTACAAAACGTTTGGTGGTTGCTGCCTTTTTGACCTTGCTTCAAGTAACATTGAATTCTTGCCAGACTAATGAGATTCAGGGACTTTAATATTTCTCTTCAAGTTTTCAGGTATCTGGGTATCCGGTTTGCCAAGCCTAAATTATTTGCGCTGGCAAAGGCTTATGTAAAGCCATTGGAGCTTATCAAGGCAGATGTGGTTTTCACCAGGAACTTCCTGGTAAGACAAATGAGTTACAGTTGCTCAACGATTGTACTTGAGAAACTATTGAATGATCAATTTGACCCAGAAGAAAGGCGCATAACGATTGAAAACTTCGACGATAGCTTTAGCCAACTCGTCATCAGAAAGCGAAGCGAACACCTGGCAGGCATGGCAACCCCGGTAGTGCGAAGAAAGGATACTGAACTTTCGCTAATTACAAGTCCTGATTACCGGGCTATTTTTTACAGACTCGAAGAGAGCGGGACTACACTTAGCTTTTTAGTTAAGGTCACAAGTGGCGTAAGTTATGATCGAGGCCTAATGATACGCCTGGTGAACAGGTACCGAACAGCAGGAAAGACATGGGGTATTTACAACATTGACCTGCCTGATTCCGAAATTTTTCCAGTTAGACAATTTAACCCAACCGAGTAATGAAGCACGTAGTAATTGAAGAGGGTGGCCGATTCCTAATCGGCGAAGATGTTGAGTTTGTTCAATCAAATGTTAAAGAGCTGGTGTCGGCTCTGTTAGACCACCTGTCCCTCGAGGCATCGCAGTCTGTGCCAACTATTGTTACAGGAGTGCGCTTTACCGATACCGGTACAACCATTACAGCTACTGCAGGCTGGATTTACTGGCAAGGTGAGCTGTATAGATTTGAGCCACCAGCCACTCCAATTGCGCAAACTGGGCTTGTAAATGTTAAACTTTACAGAACAACCAATGTGGTGGATGAACTTCCGTACTTCGATGACCCAGATACCCCTAAACCTATTCAGGTTGAACGGTTGATTGCTTTACAATCTACAAACTGGGTTGATACAAATGTTTTGCCCGAAGATAGAATCACTGTTTCTGCTTTAACACGATTAGGTGCTTCAGAGTGGGAAAACTTGGCAGATGGAACTGTGATAGAAAACGGACCAGCTCCATCGTTATTCGACTGTCCAGATGGTGTTTTTGAATTGAGGATCAATAGAGATAAAGTAGAATTTTATGCAAACTTGAGGATGACTGGCAATGTGCCAGGAAATGCAGAAAACTTAATCTGCATACTACCTGAAAAGTATTGGCCAAGACGAATTCAGGAATTCTATGTGGGAAATCTTCGATTCATTGTGGCTCCTGGTGGTAATTTAAGATATAGGAATACACTAGGAGGGCCCTCTAATTTTAACATACTAATTAACAGCTCTTTTAATATTGATTAACCATGGCAATCGTTTCAATCTCTCAGCTCAAATCTTGGTTTTTGGCACTTAAAAAGCCCACCGAAGATCAGTTTTCAGATGTCTTTGACTCCCTGGTGCACAAGCAAAGGGACTTCGATCAAATGGGTGGAGGGCTAAAGCCCCACAACCCGGCCAGGCCATACACGGCGGGCGAAGCGGCCATTTGCCTTGGCAAAATAAGGCTGGCCAAAACCAACCTACAGCCAGGAGCATACAACCCTGCCCAGTGGGAAGATTATGAGAACAACCCTGTGAGCTTGGGCATTCCCCGATGGCTGCCTGACACCGAATATGAGTTCGACACCGAAAATCCGGAAGCAGCACCACAGGTCATTTACCAGCTCTCGGTACTTCAGGCCACTGCTAACAGTGTTGGCATCGAGCCTTTTGTTGACCCTGATTGGAATGATTACTGGGAAGTACTTGTTACCACCCGAGGTGGTGTGTTGCCGATTTACATCCCTGGGCCCGTTGAAAACAGACTGGTTTACGAATACACAGAGTCGGCAGCTCCAAAGGGTATCTACCGGGCAAACCACACCGAAGAGCCCTATCAAAACGGGTTTAAGAGCACCGATTTTGCAACTGAACTTGCTGATGATAAATGGTTGTTAGTGGCACCAAGATCTGGCGGAATTGGTGGAGGTGGAATTGAAGCCGTTGTTGAAGACGAAACCCCTCAATTGGGAGGCGATCTTGATACAAATTCTCATGACATCTTAATGGCGGAAGGCTCAATGCTAAAATTCCCTACAGTAGAGTTATCGGACGTCGGTGATGGCTTGAAAATTAACAAAAGCACTATAATAGGACCCAACAACGAGTTGATAGTAAGTCCAGATTATTTGCATTATACCAGTGAAAACACTGAATTTCAGATCAACACATTAGCTGGAGTTTCCGAGAATAAGGGGTTTCGATTTACTGTAACTGATGAATCAGGATCATTCAGCTTAACTATTTCAGCGAATGGAATTCAAACTCCCATGAAGTATTTGCCTGGACAAGAATTCAATATCCCTGAGCAAATCGTTAATAAAGAGTATGTAGATTCTCTAATTTCTACGACAGTATTCAGCTCCAATGTAACTTTACCAGCTACTTTTTTTGAAACCGACGAATTAGTTATCCTTCCTTCCTCCACAGTAGCATTCACTTCAAATGGATTGCATACAATTCAGATGCAGCTCTGTGGCGTTTTTTCAACATCAGCCATTACAAGTGGAAGAACGATATTTAGATTTAAACTTAATGGAGCTACAACCGTGGAATGGGTAGCATACACAAATCAATCAATCAACATTCAAATGACCACAATACCACTTGAATTTGCCATCAGCGACTTTGAATCCGACACAATTGAGGTAACAATGGCTCTTGTAGGTAGTGATTCCAATAGTCAATTTAATGTTGACGACTCCTCTTTTAGGGTCTTGGTATTGAAACAATAGGCTAAATCGTCGACGGTTTTAAGTTGAAGTTCCAAGATTAAATGCATTTTCAACAACTTTCTAAGCGCAATTAATTTCACTTTTTTTAATGTCAAATGTTCTCAAGACCCCCATTAGTTACTATGGAGGCAAGCAAAATCTCGTTTCAAAAATTTTACCACTAATCCCAGAGCATGAGCTCTACGCAGAGATTTTCTGTGGCGGTGCAGCTGTTTTTTTCTCAAAACCCCAAAGCGGTGTTGAGGTCCTCAATGACACCAATTCCGAGTTGATCAACTTTTACCAGGTAGCTCAGCGTGATTTCCACCAATTGGAAGTGCTCATCAAAATCACACTTCATAGCCGAAGGCTGCACAAGGATGCCAAGGTTATTTATGAGAACCCGCACATGTTCGACCCAGTGAAGCGTGCTTGGGCTATTTGGGTGCTCAGTACCCAATCATTCAGTGCCATGCTCGACGGCACTTGGGGTTACGATGTCAGCAAAAACACGACATCGAAAAAGATTCATAATAAACGTGATAGCTTCAGTGAGGAAATAGCGATCAGGCTTCAAAATGTCCAAATCGAGTGTACGGATGCATTACGGATACTCAATAGTAGAGATAAGTCAACATCCTTTTTTTACGTCGACCCTCCTTACTTTAACTCCGATTGTGGCCACTATGATGGATACACATTGGAAGACTTTACTATGCTTTTAAGTCGGCTTGAAAAGCTAGAAGGAAAGTTTTTGCTCAGTAGTTATGACAGCCCAATTTTGCAAGAATTTGTAAAGAGGAATAACTGGAGCCAGCAATACTATCAGCAAACGGTCAGCGTAAACCCAAAAGGAAAGCGAAAACAAAAGCTAGAAGTAATGACTGGAAATTACCAGTTTTAAATCAAAAAAGGCTCCGATTTGGAGCCTTTTTTGGTTTATCGATAAAGTGCATCAAAACCCTCCAATTTGGACTTTTCAAACAAATTGGAACTCATTTTTAAAATTTGTTTTACCGACTATTTGATTTGACTTTTACCGACTATTTGATTTGGCGATTATAATAAAACAAAAAAAGGCAGCCCCATCAGGAACTGCCTTTCAGAATCAGATTAAATTTTAATTACTTGATGATGAGCTTAGTAGCCAGCATATTTTTGTTGCCTTCTACTTTGATTTGATAGACACCAGCAGGCAAATTGTGGTTGAAAGTAAAATCTGCAATTCCTTCACTTCGTGTCGAAATCATTTGCTCATACACTTCTTTGCCCATGGCATTAAATACAGTAAGCAATGCTTGACCTTTGCTACTCACAGCAGAGAACAACAATTTCGTAGTGCCGTTCATATCTGAAGGGTTTGGATAAGCAACTAATCCGGCAGAACCCGTTGATTTTGCAAAGTTGCTTCCACCAGCTGCATCGAACAATAGCTCAAATCTTTCTTTGTCATTGATGTTGGCACTTGTTATTCTAAATTCATAAGCTGAATTTTCGTCCACCTTAAACATGGTGTTCATTCGCTTGTCGAACAAATAAATAGAAGCACCAGGCATAAAGCTTGATACATTTTTGAATGAGAAGAAATAGGTACCTGTGTTTCTTCCAAAAGATATGTTTATAGGCACTGTTTTGGTTGCTTTAAGTTCTCCAAAAGTGGTGTACACCAACTGACTGCCTTCCACAGGGAAGGTGAAAGAATACGCACCTGCACCCATATTGTTGAGATCACCTTGAGGATCTAAGCCATCAGTTGCATGAGGATCGAAGGTTACTACACCTCTGTAGCCACCATTTACTTTTTCGTTCGAACGTTTCAATTCCACAATGAGTCGGTTAGCCGGGTCGGCATATGTTCTTAAAAACCCTCCTGAGGAATTTACTTTGGCGTTCTCATTAATCGACAAGTTGGCGGTGTATGTACCTAATTGAGATAATTTAACAAAGAACCCTTGAGAGCTTGGGATGATGTTTGGATTGGCAGGTGCAGGCAATGTACCAGCCCAAACACCTGAACCACCCACATAAAATCCGTAACCACTTCCTTCACCATTCCAACGGTAATAGGCATCTAACATAGATGCAGGCTTATTCCATGTTCCAACCCCTGATGCATCCCAGTCAATGTCACTTGGGTATGGATTAGCCAATAAATTCCAGCCTCTGTAAAACTCATTCACGGAATTGAAACAATTGAAGGTAGCTGGAACACATGCCCCAAATTCATTTCTGGTTAATGCTGGGAAAGTCAAGCCACCAACTACAGGTGCACCTTTATTGTCAAATTTCTTGGCACTTAGAGAGTACCTGTCAATCCAAACCCTGTAACCAGATCCTGGAGCAATATTGCTGGCAGGTGCAATTTTCCAACCAATTTTCTGAGCAGTATCAAATCTGATGTTGTGGGTGCCCTCATTGTAAGTAAATACGGTTGCTCTTTCTGGCTCTTGAAGGTTCCATACTTTTGGCAAGGCGCCATAGTGAGTTCCTGTTGCAGAAGTGGTTGGGCCCGCTACTCTGAAATCGTCACCCCAGTCAGAAATTGTGCTTCCGCTTACAGGAGCGCCTATGAAATGCCATCTACCTGTTTCATTAGCAGGCATATCAAGATACCGCTCCATGACTATATCGCCCGTCAGGCTTGCACCTACAGGTACAGAGCCAAGTCTACCAGTAGTTGTTGCATTTGATCTAAAAATAAGTCTACCGTTTGATTGTACATTGATTGGAGATGTGTTATTGGCGATATTCAAAGTACCAAATATTCCAACTTTACCTTCTATTTCGATAGCCCCTGTTGTTTTCTGTAGTCTTACGTTGGTAAAATCTGTTGTTCCTGAAATATTTTGAACCCCAGTACCTACAAACTCAACTCTACCATCTCCAGTTACATCGCTCTTTGCAAAACCATTCCAACTTCCCGAAACTTCAAGGCTGGCCCCTGTTCCGATATTAGTTTTAGCACTTAAGGACGTGACATTGTTTATAAAAGCAGAAGTTGCAATGTTAGGAGAAAACGGAGTATTGGCAGGAATTGTGATATTCGATGCAGGCTGAGGTGGTCTTGGAGCTGCTAACCAGTTGGCCGCATCTTGCCAATTGTCTACGCCAGGATTTACACCAAGCCATATATTTTCTTCGATAACTCTGAGTGAGAAGTTGTTGAAGGCACTGCAACCCTGTCTGTCTACAATGTCAAATCTGATGGGATATGTACCATTTGGATACGTACCACCAAATGGATTTGAAGGATAGTCAAGACTAAAAACCGGGTTGATAGGAGAATCCGGGAAGCCGGATGGGCATGTTGGACATGTATAAGTGGCTGTTGAAAATCCGTTTGCAAAAGTCAATGTAAAATTCAACAATTCGCCCCCTTCTGAAAATGGCACATCATCAAGTATATACAATTGCCAAATGCCATTGGCCGATCCAGATATTGCACTGAACCCAGAGAATGGTTGTTCGGGCAAAAATGATCCGGTAAATGGAGCAGAACCTGATGCAATTGGCGTTACTGCCGTACCACTAAAAATGGTTCCCGTCAAATGATCATTTGTACCCCCTCGCTTGACAAACAATTGACGCTGTACTCCCAGTGGATCTATCAATGTCAGCGTTAGTTCCTGAAGCCTGGTATGGGTTAGATTTAGCTGAACACTACTCAACGAATTAGCTGGCTGATTGCCTAGAGATGTAACATTGAGAGGTGCAAAAATTTCGATAGGAAAACCATTAGACGACTGTACTGGAATTTCGTAACCAACTGCATTGGTTAAATTAGCAGTAGGTGCTCCCAAAGTACCGTTTCCTGTCAGGTTTGTGCCAAATCCCTGAATAATAAATGGATCTGACATGGACACAGAATACGAGAAATTCGTTCTTAATGGCACCAAAACCGGCCCAATGTTATTGTTGCTGGCTACTGCATCGCCCAATAGAGATGTAGACACAAAAAAACCTAAAGTTCCTGCTGCGGGTGTCGAGATGCTTCCAACAGTTACATCAATTTCGCTATTGGCTGGAATAACTGGTATAATGCCATTAAATACATTTGGCACGGCGCCTCCTCCGATATTAACCGAGTACGGCACATTGCTTGCAGCTAAGAACGAATTGTTTTTGAATCTAACTGCTACATTGAATGAATTCGCATTACAAGCCATATCAGCATTCGGAGACACAATGTTTATTGGCTGTACGTCGGCTACCAACGCTGGAATTACTCTAAAATCATCAACCATCATGTTTTGCCCGAATAGACTTAATGCCTCAATTCCAATTTTTATTGTCTGACCAAGGTAAGGAGCCAAATCGGCTTCAAATGTATGCCACTGAATATTTGGAGGCGTTTCATTGTATCGCCTGAAAGCTATTTCAACACGGTCTAATGTGGTGTTTCTTAAAGTAAGAATATTTGAAAAAGTGACACCTTGATCGGTACTTACCCGCAAAGCAACCCGGTCTAATAAACCAACAGAAACATTGTCTCTTTTCATCCTGAATTGAACTTTTGTAGCTGTAGGCGGCAAGCTAAAGCAGGGTGAGATGGCTAATGAAGTGGCGCCTTGTATAAAATTAAATGAATTAAAAAACAGATATCCATTACCTTCGTCAAATGGCACTAAAGGAGATGCAGGTGCTCCGCTACGTTGAGTAGTATTGGTGAATACCCAGTTTCCTTCACCCACTATTTGTCTTATCTCCCAATTACCTTGAGCATTGAGCCCATCACTGTAGTTTGGTGGTACATTCACGATCACAACGTTGATAACAGGTGCTGGTAACAAAGAATTATTGGTCAAATCTGCGTCTGATGCAATTGTAGCAGTTACATTGAACGTGTAAGCCCCAAATGTCGACATGTTGAAATTTCCAACATTAACTGTTACAGCTGCATCGGTTACCAGATTAGCCGCCAAGACAAAAGGATTGTTCAAAATGTAGGGACCTCCAGGGCCTGTTATTGTTGCTGTAACGTTGATGTTTGTTCCAGTTGTTAACGTGGTACCGCCAAGGTTTCTCAACTGCACAGTCACATTCTGATTTACATTTCCACACGTTGATCCGAGCGGACTTAAAAGTGCAGTGGTTGCAATATCAATGTCTGGTCTGGAGGTTACACAAATGTCGAATGTAGCGCCACTTATTCCTGCCCCAACGCCAGCGTGGTACACCCTTACATAGTATATTCTATTTACAACTGAAGTAAATTCAAGTACTTCAAGTCCATTGATTCCTGTTTGGTTTACACAACCTTGAGAAGGTGGACTCAATGTTGATTTGGCTGAACAAGTATTACCAAACCAAACCTGAAATACTGGATTAAAACCACCATTTCCCTTTACCTGAATTTTGGTTTTTACATTGGTGGCCACAAATCTAAACCACAAATCGTCATCAGGACCTGAAGTCACATCGCAATTGGGAGTAGTCTCAGGAGATTGGCTGGCGGTTTGACTCGAATTGGCTAAAATCTGATTTTGCCCTGGGACACATACTTTGGAAATAATGTTGGTCAACAATTTCGCCCCACTGCAATTGTCATTTATAGGTGGCGCATATACTACAATGCCGAACTCCCCTGTTATACCCCAATCTGGACTTTCAGTTTCAATTGTAGGAGTAAACAGGTAATTATTTCCACCATCAAAAGCTACATCGGTTACTTGACCCAGTGTCACCTGAGAGATTGCACCGATGGCTGTATTTCCAGCACCTCCGGTTGCTCTTAGTCGTGCACCACCTGGAGCAGTGGGCGTAGTAGGTGTAGCCAAAGTGTAATTGGTTCCGGAATTCACAATTGAAATATTTGGAACATTTAAAAGTGAAACAAATCCGCCTTGAAAAGTAGCTGTAGCTCCAGCCAGGTTGTGATAAACCCGAACAAAATAGGTGTTGCCTAAAATCAATCCCGACAAATTCGCATCCAAAGCTTGTCCAGCTGTACCGATAAAACACCCTATAGAAACAAAAGAGTTATCAAGAATTTGAACAGTTGGAATAAAACCACCTGAAGGATAAATTCTAACGGTAGTATTCTCCTCTATAGCCGTGAAATTAAACCAAACATCTTTTACACCAGCAGAACCTGTACATATGCTCTGCGGAGAAGAAGTTGCAAATCGTGTTGTGTAAAGCCTGGATTGATTTATATCAGGATCATAGGCAATGTTTGGAGGATAAACCGATGTATTGGGAACTGTTTCTGAAAAAACAATGTCGTCGTTTCCAGGTGCCAATGGCAAAGGAGGTGCAGGAGGGGTGTAAACACCTGGCGTGAAAGTGAGTCTGGTTCTTGGTAAAGGCGAGATGGCATGTCCGTTTGCCCCCAAATTAGCCACCTGAGTTTCCTGATTTCCAAACAAAGCTATATTTTCAATTTGTTGTGCAAATACTTGGCCTATGGCGGGGTAGCTTTGATTATACCTTCCTTTTATGCCACAACTATAAGAATATCTTAGGTTCTGGGTACCATAAAATAATTGCATAGCACCATAATTAAATACAATGCTGTTCGTACTTTCATCAAGTATAATCTGAAAAGAAATATCAGGTCCTGCAAAGCCATTGATGGTCATTCTGGCATATTCTACGGTCAAGATGCGGTTTGGAACTATTCCTGTAATTCTATATCTGATACTCAGGTCTCTGTTAGCGGCGCTACCTGCTGGATTTCCAGGATTATATCCAAAAACCGTAAGATCTTCCCAAAATGGAGTGATCACATTAATAAATTCTTTGTTAGAAAAGTTGTTCTCTCTTGCCCCGAGTGGCAAACCTAAGGGGGTTCCATTTTCTAATTGTAAAAATCCGTTTGTATGAACCCTAAATCCTGTCACAGGCTGACCTTGGAAAACAAACGCATTTCCAGGTACTACAAGACTAACAATGTCTGAGTATTCTTCGTCACCCACGTTTCCGCCAATGGCTGTCCATGAAGGAAAAGGTGTTCCACTGGCATCCCCACCTAATGACGGGCCTAGAATGGAAAAATAGGGTATTGGGCTTGTTAGTTCCGCATTGTATGATAAAGCTGGTGGCACAATAAAGGTATTGGCCCGAGCAAAGCAAAAGAACATGGTCGTTGAATTGTTTGGAATTATGCTGGCTGGAGGTGTAGCAACCGTAACACTGGTTAATGCACCTACATTAGGCAAAAGACCGTTAGGAATCTGGGGGGCGGATCTAATTGCATATGAGGAAGTGGCTGATACTCCTTGAACTAAAAAAACACTAGAAATGTCACCAATTAGATTATCGTAATTATTCCATGAAAGCGTAAAATTCCTGCCGGCATTGTTACTCGCTAAAGTGCCGACACCAGATTGTACAACTCTAAAGGCTCGGTTTCCTGTGTAAAAATATCCTGCAGGCAAGGCACCTGTCGGCATGGCAACATCACTTGCAGTCATACCTGTGAAAGTATAGCCTGAACTTAAGCCACTTGCTGCACCAGTTGTATAGACGCCATATCTTGCTCCACCCGTTCCACCACCCATTGAAAATGTCCTGACTGCATTTGCCTGCCCACCCGGCAGTGTCAACGTGAGTGGACCATTGTAAAAAAATGAATTTTCGTTACCGGTTGTGCCCTCATATTTATAGCTTGAACATGAAATTCCAAAACTCCCCCCATCTATAAATCCATTGTTGAAGATTAATGGGTTTTCTCCATACAATTGCACATTAGAAGTAAGAATGATACCTCCACCAGACACTGCTTCAATGGATAAAAGTCGATTATTAGCTGGTATAGCTGCTCCTGCATTTACCAATACAGCCGAGGTTTGTGGGGCGAAAACACCAAATTTTAAGCCGTATTGCTGAATTCTACAGGTTGGCGAACTGGCACCTATTTCTCCTGGAAGGGGGTCAGAAATAACCACACCTGGCGCAGTCAGATATCCAAAGCCAGCATTTGTAATTGTGAAACCTGTTAATATACCATTTGAATTCAAATTTGCTGTAGCTAACGGCCATGCAGTGCCCCATCCAATAGTTGCACCTGCACCACCTCCACCTGTGATTGTTAATGCAGGAGGTACTACATATGCTTGTGTTCCACCTGTGCAATACACAGAGATAATACGACCAAGTGCAATGTTTACTTGAAAGGTAAGTGGATCTCCTGTTCCAATGGCTGTGCCTCCTAGTACATTCACTGTAGGCATGCTGGTATATCCAGATCCCTGGGCGAGCACTAAATTGTTTTCTGAGGGAGCTGTGAAACCAACCAAAGGTGCAACTGTGTAGTAGCCTCTTGTAGTGGTAGTTATATTTCCAACCCCTGCTGCTACCGGCCCAACAGAAGACCTAATGTCAATGGTTCCTGTGTAAGTTGTTGCCGTTGCTTTTACAGTTTCACTTTGAACTGGTCCATTTACTCGTGGAATAACAGCTGTTGCTGCTGCGCCTGCACCCGAACCTGTATTTGTAATTATAACAGAAGGAGCAGTAAAATACCCACTTCCTGTCGATAGTAAATTCAAGCTTCGTACGGTTTGGCTTGCTGCATCCCAGTTTAACGATGCTCTTGCCACTGTGCCTAAGTATAAAAACTCAACAGAACCACTCAAGGCAGTTCCAGCCACATGGGTAGGAGGTGCCAAAGCAGATGCATTTCCTGCATTCAAAGCCAGGTAAAGATTATTTCCGCAATAATATTGACTGCCCAATACATTGCCACTTATTTGAAAGCTTGCTCCCAGGTTCCCCAATTGGCCAACCCAAAGCAAAGTAGCAGTTCCGTTTAGTTCGGCTACAGGTGTTAAATTGGCAGGAGGCACAACATCGAACGTGCCGCCCGCTGTACATAAATAAACCTGCCCTGACACATAGTATCTGGTTCCATTGCTAGCAGAACCACCAGCAGTCCAAGCAACAACACTTTGACCATGCACCACAGGCGCTGAAGCATAATTTGCACCAACATTGGTTATAGCCAGCTGATTAACTGATGTTTCAAATACGTCTGCCGCATTGTCTATTCTTAATTTATTGTTTGTAATTACACTGTTCGATGTGCTGGTAAATTCCTCTGATACTGTTAGGCTTTGGTTGGTGTTGATGGTGAACGATCCTCTATTTTCAGCTCTTAGCCTTCTAATAACTCCTCTGCCTGCTGTTCCTATGCATGTTCCATTGCCTGTGAATGAGGCATTGCCATTGGCGTTGAATGTCATTGAACTGCCCGCAGCTGAAGCGTTGATGCTTCCGTTATTTGTAAGATTACCACCTATTACTATAGACTGTCCTGTTTGATTGGCTTGTCCCAAATACAAGTTACCTGCTGCTCCAACAATAATATTTCCTGTAAATGTTGCTAAGCTGTTGTTCGACCATTGCAAACCACCATTCAAGGTTAAGCTATTGTATGTAATAGGTTGATTCACAATAACCCTCGAGCCTGCAGGTATTGTAATGTTATTTCCTGCTGGAGGAACCACACCACCAACCCAGGTTTCAGGATTGCTCCAAAAACCACCTGATGTCGTAGCGGTGAAGTTTGTTGCAGGAAAAGAGTTTAAGGTTATATTATCTAAAGCAGCACTACCCAAAATAGCACCATTTGCTGTTCGGTATGACAACACCACCCGAATGGTAGTGCCTGGTGCTGCATTGGTCGCAAACGAATGTTCGGTGTAAAATGTAGTTCCATTCAACTGTGCCAATTGCCCTGTTGAAAGCAAAGTTCCAGCTACTGGGTTTACTGTTGGTGAAACAATGTGTACCCTTAGGTAGTCATTTCCAGGGTCTTCAATTGAAACTTTAAATCTGAATGAGAAATTAAGAATGGGTTCACCTGAAGGCACTATGACATCTCTAAAGAGGTGGTTCACCGAATTTGCATTTTGCCCAGTCCAGGTTGTAGCATCTGCACTCGTGAATGCATGGTAAGAACCAGCGAAGGGTGTTCCCGCATTTCCCCGAAACCATCGGTTGCTAGCACCCTGTGCGATTTGCCAGCCATTGGTGCCAAAATCTGTAACAGGATTACCTGTAGGAATACCTCCAACCTCAAATCCTCCCTGCCCGGTTGCAACGATCAGGTTTGACTGTGCGACTGTCTGATTCAGTCCTATCAATAAGGCTGTAATAGCTAGGAAAGCCATCGCAAGACGTCGAAGATTACAAACAAGGGTCGAAGTTTGTAAATAATGATTCATAATTATAATTGGTTTGATGCAAAAGTGAATGTTCCTATCAAAGGTAAATTTTGAATCTACCAGACAGCATTACTAAAGTAAGTAGCCCTCATTTTGGGTTGCATTCAGTGTTGTAATATATTGAGCTCAAATGGAAAAACAAGTGAACGATTGAATAGAATTCAAAGATACATCTAATATTATTATATACAAAACTGGCCAGAACCCATATTTTAACTACTTTTAAGAGATTCCTTTAGCTTGGCGAAGCAAAACATTTCATGTATTATTTTACTACACTTTTTGAATTAATTGGTGAACTTGAGCATCTTCAACTCTTGTTAGGTTTTAAATCCAAATAGTCATCTATTCATCAAGTGCACCATTGAAATTGATAAATTGATCTTTTATTTCTTTGGTGCAGAATACCTGATCCTCAGCATTTGAAGAAAAGCCGGAATTAAAAAGAACAAAATATTTGCAATTCAGCCCCAAAACAAAACCACAAAATCTAATTTTATTGAGTCATCCTTTCTACGATTTGTCCGTTTGCAAGATGTAATTCATTGGACACGAACTCCTACTATAAATCAGATTCTATCCCCAAAAAAAGCTACTGTATATTACCCGAGGTTATATTATCACAAACCTAAAACTAGCTACTTCATTTGTATAGTTACAAAAGCAAAGTAATTGCTACCCCGGCGGCATTCCGCTGATAAACAGGAAGAAATTTTACTGTTTTTTTCCAAGGCAAACCAAAGTTTCCATTCAATTATTTGCAAGTTTAGTTCAGCAGCAATCCACCAAATTACATTCATTTGCACCCGAAATCAACACACGCAAACAATATGACCCAGATGCAACAACTTATTTCTGCCGCCTATCAGCAACCCGATATGGTGAAGCAGCCCGATGTAAAAGAAGCCATAGAAACCACCATCCAATGGCTCAACGATGGAAAAATTAGGGTGGCAGAACCGGAAGGTGGTGTTTGGAAAGTGAATGCCTGGGTGAAGGAAGCAGTATTGCTCTATTTCCGAATCAAGGACAACATAACCATTGATGCAGGCTATTTTGAGTTTTATGATAAAATTGACCTGAAACGGGATTTTAAAAACCTGGGTGTGCGGGCAGTGCCGCCTGCTGTGGCCAGATATGGTTCATTTGTGGCGAAAAATTGTGTACTCATGCCGTCGTATGTCAACATTGGTGCTTATGTAGACGAAGGTACCATGGTTGATACATGGGCGACCGTGGGCAGTTGTGCGCAGATTGGAAAGCATGTACATTTGAGTGGAGGCGTTGGCATTGGGGGCGTGTTGGAACCTGTTCAGGCTGCCCCGGTTATCATCGAAGACAACGCCTTTATAGGCAGTCGCTGCATTTTGGTGGAAGGCGTTCGAATTGGCAAGGAGGCGGTTTTAGGTGCCAATGTGGTCATTACGGCTTCTTCGAAAATCATTGATGTTACCGGTGCAGAACCTGTGGAATACAGCGGCTATGTGCCCGAACGTTCGGTGGTGATACCGGGCAGTTTCACTAAACAGTTTCCGGCTGGCGAGTTTCAGGTGCCCTGTGCGCTCATCATTGGCCAGCGGAAAGAAAGCACGGATAAAAAGGTTTCGCTCAACGCCGCCTTGCGTGAAAACAATGTGAGTATCTAGGCTCAAATACAAGTTTTTGCATTTGACGACATTTTGCATACTATTACCTCATGAATCTTGATGGAAAAACAGCCTTCATTTCTGGCGGTAGCCGAGGAATTGGCCGATCAATAGCCTTGAAACTGGCTTCCCTGGGTTGTCAGATTGTGGTGACAGGAAAATCAGTTGAAGAAGACCCTCGCTTGGGCGGAACCATATACAGTGTGGCTGCGGAAATTGAACAAGCAGGTAGCAAGGCCCTGGCCATTCCATGCGACAACCGACAAGAGGAACAAATTCAGGCTGCTATTCAACAAGCTGTCGAACATTTTGGAGGCATAGATATCCTCATCAACAATGCATCTGCCATTCGCCTGAACAACACACAAGACACACCCGCCAAAGCCTTTGACCTCATGCATCAAATCAATGTGCGTGGAACCTATTTGGTGGTGCATCATGCTTTGCCCTGGCTGAAAAAGAGTAACCATGCGCATATACTCACCTTATCTCCACCCATCAATCTCGATCCAAAGTGGTTGGGGCCACATGTGGCTTATACGTTGAGCAAATATAGCATGAGTGTGCTGGCCATGGGTTGGGCAGAGGAATTCAAAAGTGTACCCATTGCTTCCAATACCTTGTGGCCGAAAACCACGATTGCAACGGCTGCGGTCAAAAATTTGTTAGGTGGAGAACAATTGATGAAAATGAGCCGTTGGCCAGAAATTGTGGCCGATGCCACCGCTGCCATTGTTAGCAAAGCTCCTGATTTGCTGACCGGAAAGGCCTTGATAGACGAAGACATATTGAAAGGGGAGGGAATTTCAGATTTTACACACTATGCCGTCACGCCTGGAGGTAGTTTGTATCCTGATTTGTTTCTTTAATTTTGCTCAGCAACACCAAAAACCATGAAGTTCAAAGTTTTATTGGCCATTGGCATCAGTATGTCCTGGATGGCCGAGGCGCAAATTCCAGAAATGACGGTTTCGTCCTGGAAACTGGAATACAACGGTCAGAAAGAAGTACCCATTGGTTTGTTTGGCGTACATTCCACCAACCTTAATCCAGATAGGGTAAAAAAATGGGGTGTTGAATTGGTGCGGGGCATTGAAGCGGGTCCATCCGGTGTTCCTTCTTTGCCAGGCCGCAATGGTACTTTTCCTATCAATATTAAACGAACCATAGATTGCTATTACGATCGGTATCAGCCAGCATTAATTATTAGAAATCCAGGAGGTTTTAGAACGGAGCTGGAAAACCTGGCTGCCCAATATGCCAATGCTGCAGGCAGCACCTTTCCGCATGTGCTTGAATTTTGGAATGAACCTTTCTTGAATTGGGCTTCGAAACCTGGAGTCAATTACGACAATCGATGGTACGACACAACCTTGGCAGCAGTGGGACAACCTGTGAAACGACCAGGAAATCCAGGAAACATGCCCCATTTGGTATGGAACTATACCCGCTGGTTTAAGCAAATCCAGCCTCCTACCATAACAGATCCTGTAAATTTTTATGTACAATTGGCCAACAACTGGACAGCCTTAAACAACCTACCCATTGGCGGCACGCTCACTGTAGGCAGCCGAACCTTTCAAGCGATTAACTCATGGCTTGCGAGAGACACTACCCAAACTTCTTACTATTCCGCCTCGGCCAATGGCTGGATGTATGACCAAATGTACAGGGTTTTTGCAAGCAAGGTGAAGCAAATCAATCCAAATGTGAAAGTGCTGGCGGGTTGGGGTATGCAACTGCATCAGGATGGTTATCGACCCTGGAGAACCATTTATCGCCCTTCATTGGATTCAAACTACACCCTAATCGATGGCATTCATGAACACCATTATGGCAGCGACACCCGATTCATTGCCGCAGGATATGAAATTGCCTATGGCTATGCATATCACAAATACGCCAAACGGCTAAAGTTTTACAACACCGAAGCAGGTGGGTACCTCGATCCGCAAATACCTGGCACGGTAACGCCCGGCCCGCCATCGGGTGGTGTGTTGCAACAAGCCCGCAGCGGCATGACATACACCCTGCGAGATATATTATATTTGATTCGCCATTGTCCCGATAAAGCCGAAGCCAGAGCTGCCCATGAGGCACATTTATATGGAGCCGGCGATGGATTTGCATTTGAAATGATGAAGCATTTGCGTGGCGATTTACTGTGGGCAGAAAGTACGCAGGACAATGTGTGGGTGTTGGCTGCCAGACATCAGGATACTCTGGCTGTGGTTTGTTTCAACGACAACAACAGCCCCACCCAAGCCAAATTGAAAGTAACATTGCCCGAATCAGGCTTGAATTTCAGTAGGGGAAGTATGCGCCATGTGAAAGACTCAACAGATGGCACCAACATGGCATGGGTAAATGAGGAATTGGATGTAAGCGGAAATGAATGGGAAGATACCATTGCCTTTACCACCAAATCGGCCAAGGCTTTTTTGTTTGAACTTCAGGGAACAGCTACGAACGAAGTTACCGTGAAAGCTGATCAGTATTTTGCAAACAGAACATTGGTAAGCATTCCAGCAAATGCGGCAGACACCTTTTCACTCAACGTGCCAGCATCAGCATTAACTCAAATGAAATCGGCGAGGTTGAAAATGTTGGTGCAGAATGTTCCGTCAGGAGCCATTTTGACATTTAATGGAACCGAAGTGTCTTACCGTCAGACGGGTTTTTTTACTCACATACCTATTGATACATCGCTGGTGCAGGCCGAAAACAAACTCATTTTCAGAGCAGGAACCAATACAATGAGTGTACAAATGGTTAGTCTTGAAGTTTTTGATGGCCTTGTGCATGTAATTACCCAATTGCCTTCAAATGAAATATCACTGACCCAAGAAGCTCCTTTCAGGGTTTTTCCCAATCCGGCAACAGCAGATTTTACTTTGAAAATTTTTGAACCGGGTGTGGTTGAAATGATTTCAATACTCGATTTAACAGGTAAAACCCTGGAAGCATACACTGTTTTAAACCAATCTCTTGCATTGGATTTTGGCAAAAACCTGCAAAAGGGAATATATCAGGTTCAGGTTATCTATGCTTCGGGCAGCAAAAAGAAGTCGCAGATGATCAAGGTGCAGAAACACTAAAATCAGTGCTTTTCCACCAGTAACTTTTTCGTCACCGTGCTTCCATTCTGGAGTTTTATTTTCAGGAAGTAAACGCCAGCAGGCCAGTTTTTGATGTGCAACACCGATTGAGCTTTGTCGAAATCAATGGGCAATGCATGGCCTAATGTGTTTACAGCATAAATTTCAGCTAAAGGAATATCTGACTTGATCGTGACTTGATCGTTGGCAATATTGGGAAACAACACCACAGCATGTTGCGCCATTGAAGCTGTCTTTCCAGTTACCGTTTCCAGTGCAATTACTTCCATATCTCTGATGTAAATACCATCTTCTTCAGCAAATGCATCGCTCATCATCAACAACTTAAGCCAGATTCTCTGCCCGACCAGATCGCCTAAATCCATGCTTTCCTGCCTCCAACTGGGTTGATTGCCATCATAACCCGGAGCACCCATCAACCTTCTTTGGGTAAAAGGTACTGCCGGTCTTGTCAGTTTGCCGCAGAGCGCAAACCAGGTAGCGCCACTGTCGGTGCTGGCCAATACTTGTCCAAAGTCATACAGTTCCTCAATCTCAAACCGGATGTCAAATTTGAGCCACGCCCTGTTTGTGTTTCGTAAATCAACAGGGTTTCGAAGCACAGAAAACACGGTGTCGTCTGGATTGTAGGTTCCATTGGGTGAGTCTGTTATCCAGCGTTGGTTGGTATTTACCCGCCAGGCACCTACCCAATTGTTGGTGGTGGAAAAATTGTCCACAAAGCGAGTAGATGTGATGCCATACCAGTGCCAGATGGTGTCTCGTTGGGTAAAAATACCATTGTTGAGTTCAGCCACCCAACCAATGGCATCGCCAGAACGTATCTGACCGCCAAGTTGAATAGCCATGCTGTCGGTGAAAATGGATTCAGCATTAAGGTTATAGTTTTTTTCAGCGCCAACACTGGCCACTCCTGCTAATGGAGTGATCTTAAGCCTGAAATTACCCTGGGCTTGGCTCAGGTTTCTGAACTGATATTTGAAGAAAATCTGGTTGCTGCTAAACACATCGGGACTCAAATCAACCACCTGAGCAAAGGGCAAAAGAAGTTTAGCCAGACTCAAATTCTGATCAAGCGCCGATTCGCAAAGTGGAATAATATCTTCTTCTGGCTCCCAAAACCAGGTGCCACATTCAGGAGTAAATGAAAATATTTTGGGCTTGGTGCCTGTTTCACCGTACATCCAATCATCAGAACTGCCATTTGAATTGTAGCCCAGTGTTTCCATGCCTGTTCCAAAGCGATATTGGTTCTCCCGGGTCAGCAGTTTACCATAGTTGATGAATTTTTGCGCATCGGGCGTTGTCATGCCCGAATATCCCCAGGGATAAATCAACAAATTGCTGTAGGTGTGGTAATTAAGGGCAAATATAAAGCGTCGGTTTTCGCAATAATCTTTGATGGCTTGTGTTTCCGGCTCCGAAAAAGCTGAAGGCCCTCTGTAAGTATCCCAATTATCATTTGGAGAAGAACCTTCATCGTCAAAACCCCAAAACTGCCCGTAGTTTCTGTTCAGGTCTACTCCAAAACTTCCTGTGCCATTGTTTCTTCTGTTTTTTCGCCACATGCCACCACCATCCGGAAAATTGGTTTCATTAAATATGTAGCCATCTGGGTTTAAACAGGGCACAAAATAGAGTTGGGTGTTGTTTACCAAAGCCCTGATGACTGAATCCTGCTCATAATTTTCAAGCAAAAACCACATGTAATAAATGAGTTGTGACATAGAACCAGGCTCTCGGGCATGGTGTATCGCCGTGTAAAGGGCTTCTGGTTCCTGTGTCTCATCCAGCTGAGGATTGTCAGAAATTTTCACACCAAAAATAGGCCTGTTTTCATGTGTATTGATGGTTGAAATGGGCGACCTGGCTGAGATCAGGTTTGGATATCTGGCACGCATGGAATCCAGTTGCGCCAGCATTTCAGCGTAGTACAGGTAGCCGCTCATACTGCCCAATTGAAAACCGGAAGGCGTTTGTTTGGGTTTTACGGTGTTGCAAACCGACAATCCATAGGAGGTTTTCACCTGATCGCCATGTGGTTTGTGGTTGAGCTTGTCCAAAATATTGCTCACCAAAACTTCCACCTGATAACCTCCAGCTTTCACACGATTCAATTCACTTTGAGATAGATCTATATCAAGCCAATATCCTTTTTTTACCTGGCTATGGGACACATCTATACCCAATGAGCCCAGTTGGTTCATGGATTTACCATCCAGAAAAATTCTAACTCTGGAATATGTTTCAGGCAATTGTTGGCCTGATGCAAGTTGGATTAAAAGGAAGAATCCAAGGATAAAAAAGAAGCGAATCATAAAAGGTTGAGTAGATTAAATTCAAAAGTACATCAACTTTCAACATTGTCCACATGCCATTCATTTTACATTCAAAATTGGAGAAACCAATTTCTTCTTCATTTTTGCAAAACAACCTTTTACCATGAGCCATCAAAAACACGAGAGCGGACTGATGACCCGTTTAGGTCCGTTCGCTGCATTCACTCTGGTAGTTAGTGCCATGATTGGTTCTGGGGTTTTCAAAAAAGTGGCTCCCATGAGTGCTGAACTGGGCTCAGCCTGGTTGGTGTTGCTGGCTTGGTTTCTGGCTGGTGTCATCAGTTGGTTTGGCGCCATTACCAACGCAGAGATTGCCAGCATGATAGCTGAGCCTGGCGGTCAATATGTTTGGTTTAAGCGGATTTATGGTAAAGCTTTCGCCTTTTTCTATGGCTGGACAGGCTTTGCCGTTGTTCAAACAGCCACCGCTGCTTCAGTTGGTTATGTTTTTGCCGAATCGGTAAACACGCTCTTTCCTTTGCCCGTTTTGCCTTCTGAAATAGCGTCCATTGATATCATGGGCGTGTTTCAACCTTTCGATAATTTTGGGGTAAAAGGGCTTACTATTTTGCTGATTGCCTCACTCACCACCATCAATTGCATGGGTGTTCAGTATGGAGAAAAAGTAAGTAAGCTTATCACCATTTTGGTAGTTTCCTGCATGGTGTTCATCATTTTGGCTGGCTTGTTTTTTTCTAACGGAAGTTCGAAAGTTCTTAATGACACCTCAACACAAACCGAACACATTAAATTAGGCGGCTGGACTTTGATGGGTGCCATGTTCACCGCCATGTTGCAGGCATTTTGGGCCTACGAAGGCTGGAACAATCTTGGGTTTTTGGGAGGGGAAGTGAAAAATCCTTTGAAAACGATTCCCTGGGCGCTTAGCATGGGCGTTGGTTTTGTGATGTTGTTGTACATGCTCATCAACTTTGCCTATTTGTTCAATGTGCCCGTTTCTACATTTTCCATGGTGCATGCCCAGCAGAATACCATTGCAGCTGTGGTGGTGGTGCAGCAGTTTTTTGGGCAATACGGGGTGTTTTTCATTCTCATGCTTATTGTTATTGCCACGTTAGGCAGCACCAACAACACCATCATGACGGCGTCTCGGGTAACTTTTGCTATGGCCCGTGATGGTATGTTTTTTAAAGCCGCAAAACATGTGGATGAAAAATCGCATGTACCCACCAACGCCCTTATGCTTCAGGGATTCTGGGCTTGTATGTTGGTGCTATCAGGAAGTTTCGACCAGTTGACCGACATGCTCATTTTTGCGGCCTTCATTTTTTATGGTTTAGGGGCTTTTGGTGTTTTCGTATTGCGGGTAAGAATGAAAGACCAACACAGATCATTCAAGCTTCCTGGCTATCCATGGGTGCCATCTATCTTTGTGATTTTCTGTATTTTTCTGCTATTCAATACCATTTTAGACAGACCGAGAGAATGCGCCATCGGCCTTTGTCTCATTTTATCCGGCTTGCCTTTTTACCTCTATTGGACAAAAAACAAGGCATAAAAAAATGCCGGGCATCACCCGGCAGTTTTTTGAAAATAAAAAAGATGCGTTAAAAATCCTTTATTCTTTTACCAGGTTCAGTACCGTTATTTTGTACTTTCCTGCTTGTTCTTTCATGTACATGATTACCCTCATCTGACCGCCTTTGTAATAATAATCACAAACAGCATACCTGTCTCCCCGATCCGATGCGCCGGAATGCACGACTTTCATGTCCATTCCTGGGTATTTTTTAAAGAAATCTTTGAGTACAAACTCAGCCTGATGTTTGTTGTAAGTGCCTTTCTCTCCGTCGATAGTTATATCTACTTCGTCTTCGAACAGCTTGACCAACTCTTTAGGATTCGAACTTTTGAAGGCCGTTTTTGATTGTTCATATATATCTTGCTGCCCGAATGCTGAAAAAACAGCTACAACAAATACAATCGAAAACACATTGAAAAGCTTGAAAACCATTGTTCGGCTGTTTGCATACATCGTGCCAGTTTAGAGCCAGAATTTGGCGGAGAATAAAAGCAGGAAAGGTAAAGGATTGATAAACAATTGATTTTAGATAAAAATCAGGACTAAAAAAAAATGAAAAAAGTTGTTCTTATTATAATGGATGGTTGGGGTATTGCAAAAAACAAAGCTGTTTCCGCCATCGATCATGCATTTACTCCGGTATATAATTCGCTAATCAATAACTATGCCAACACTACTTTAGATGCCAGTGGAAGGTCGGTTGGGCTGCCTGACGGTCAAATGGGTAACTCAGAAGTTGGGCACATGAATATTGGTGCAGGGCGGATTGTATATCAGGATTTGGTAAAAGTGAACCTGGCTGTAGAAGACGGAAGTCTGGCTAAGAATGAAACACTGCAAAAGATGTTTCAATATCTCAAAAAATCTGACAAAAAGCTTCATTTGATAGGCTTGGTTTCAGATGGCGGGGTTCACTCGCATGTGGACCACTTGAAAGGTCTGTTGAGCATCGCCGCCGCAGAAGGGTTGAGCAATGTGTTCGTGCATGCTTTTACCGATGGACGAGACACTGACCCAAAATCTGGTTACAACTTTTTGGCAGATGTTCAGCAGCACATGAAAATATCGACTGGGAAAATAGCCTCTGTGATTGGGCGATACTACGCCATGGACAGAGACAAACGATGGGAAAGGGTGAAGAAAGCGTATGATTTATTGGTGCATGGAGTAGGAGAACCTACCGAAAATGTTTTGGATGCCATTCAGCGAAGCTATAATTCAGCCATTTCAGATGAGTTTATTATGCCAATTGTAGCCACAGATGGATTTGGAAATCCCGTTGGAAACATTGAAACAGGCGACGCCGTTATTTGCTTTAATTTCAGAACCGATCGGGGACGTGAAATTACTGAAGTGCTCACCCAAACAGCTTTTCCGGAGTTTGGTATGAGCCCATTGGAACTGTACTATATAACACTCACCAGGTACGACCAAACCTACAAAAATGTAGAAGTGGTTTTTGAGAAAGATGATCTCACCAATACATTGGGTCAAGTATTGGCGAATGCTGGTAAAAGTCAAATCAGGATAGCAGAAACTGAAAAGTATCCCCATGTTTCATTCTTCTTTTCCGGCGGAAGGGAAAATCCTTTTGAGCATGAAAAACGCATCATGGTTGCTTCACCTAAAGTGGCCACTTATGACCTTCAACCAGAAATGAGTGCTTACGAAATTACAGAAAAGATTGTTGCAGAATTAGAGGCTGAATGGCCAGATTTTGTTTGTCTGAATTTTGCAAACCCTGATATGGTGGGGCATACTGGTGTTTTTTCTGCGGCTGTTAAAGCAGTTGAAACTGTAGATGCATGTGTGGGAAAAGTGGTTTCAACTGGCTTAAAGCATGGTTACAGCTTTATTATTATAGCTGATCATGGCAACGCCGATATGATGATTAACGATGACGGTTCGCCAAACACCGCACACTCAACCAACCTGGTTCCTTGCATTTTGGTGGATGAGGACTATAAAATTGGGTCAAGCAGAACTTTGCACCCTGGTGTACTGGGCGATCTGGCACCTACAATTTTAAATCTTATGGGGATAAAGGCACCCGAAGAAATGACTGGCACGTCTTTAATTCGATAACCAATCTCACTTGCATAAAGCTTATTAAACGAATTGGGCTTCAATTACTCAGGAGTATTGATATTTATTCTGCATTTGACGGAAGGTTTTGAAATCAGTAATTAATCACAAATATTGCAAGCCGTTTGTAAAATATTTGATGGACAATATTTCGGAAAAATTCCTTTTTGAATACCTGAATAACGCATCGCCAACTGGATTTGAGGAGAGTGGACAGCGACTTTGGTTAGACTACATAACACCATATATCGACAACTACTTTGCAGATACATACGGCACCGTAGTTGGTGTGGTAAACCCTGATGCGAAGTACAAAGTAGTAATCGAAGCACATGCCGATGAAATTTCCTGGTTTGTGAACTACATCACCGATGATGGCTACATCTATTTGCGGCGCAACGGCGGTTCGGATGCTTTGATTGCTCCCTCCAAAAGGGTAAATATTTTCACATCAAAAGGAATAGTTAAAGGAATTTTTGGCTGGCCTGCCATTCATGTGCGTGAACTGGAAAAAGACGAAGCACCTAAAATCAAAAATATTTTTCTCGACATAGGTTGTTCTACCAAAGCCGAAGTATTGGAAAAAGGTGTACATGTGGGCTGCGTAGCCACTTTTGAAGACGAAACCATCAAACTAAATGATCGCTGGCTGGTGGGTCGTGCACTCGACAATCGCATTGGCGGCTTCATGATTGCCGAAGTATTGCGCAGATTGAAAAATGGAAACCATACACTTCCTTTTGGGTTGTATGTGGTAAATGCCGTGCAAGAAGAAGTAGGTTTACGAGGTGCCGAAATGATTGCAGCCCGCATTAAACCCGATGTAGCCATTATAACAGATGTTTGCCACGATACAGCTTCGCCCATGTACAAAAAATTGGAACAAGGAGATCAGCGTTGCGGTGAAGGCCCTGTTTTAACCTATGGACCTGCTGTTCAAAATAATTTGCTCAACAAAATCATTCATACTGCCGAAACACATCAAATCAAGTTTCAAAGAGCAGCCGCTACCCGGGCAACAGGCACCGACACCGATGCTTTCGCCTATTCAAGCGGTGGAATTGCAGCAGCTCTAATTTCTTTACCGTTAAAATATATGCATACCACTGTCGAAATGGTGCATTTCGAAGATATTGAAGCGGTAATCCAATTAATCCTGCAATTTTTGCTTCACTTGCCCGATGGAACAGACTTTCGGTATATTAAGTAAAAGCATGACAACAATCTAACTTTTACAATTTGACAAGTAATCATTTTTATCACTATTTATATACATGAAAAACAGCAATGCTTCTAAGGAAGACCGCATCGTGAAAATAGGCGTTTTCTACGATGGCAATTATTTCCTTCACGTCAGCAACTACTACTATTACTTCCATCCAAAAAGAAGCAGATTAAGCATCTCAGGCCTGCATGAATTCATAAAAAACCATGCAGCTGCCATGATGGGAACTGAATCTAATCTTTGCAAGATAGTAGATGCTCACTATTTTAGGGGAAGGCTCAATGCACAAGAAGCCAGCCAGCGGGGAAATCAGTTGTATTACGACAGAATGTTCGATGATATACTGATGTTGGAAAGGGTAACTACACATTACTTTCCACTAAGAGTCTTCAATAGCCGACGTGAGGAAAAAGGAGTTGAAATAATGCTATCAATGGAAGCATTGGAGCTTTGTTTCTTCAAAGAGTTCGATGTGGTTGTGCTCATTGCCTCTGATGGCGATTATGTGCCTTTGGTGCGCAAGCTCAACTCGCTGGGAACAAGGGTATTATTGATGAGTTGGGACTTTGAATTCACAGACGACGAAAGCAATTTAAGAGTTACAAAAACATCGAACGAACTGCTTAAAGATGTGAACTACCATGCTGCCATGCACGATGTCATGGAAGGAAGTTCCCCAAGTATCGGCGACATCAACACCTTGTTTGTAGCTTCTATACCTTCGTCTAAGTTATCGAATCCTGACAGACAGGTCAACACTGCTCCAAGGGATCCAAATGCTGAGTACTTGCAAAGTACCATTCACAGTTTGAAGGCAGGCTATGGTTTCATTCGACACGCTCCAAACAATGTGTTTTTCCACCATTCTAATTTGCTTGATGCTGATTTCAATGAATTGGAAGAAGGACTCGACGTGGAATTCAGGCTCGGTAAAAACGACCAGGGCGGTGATATTGCACTGGAAGTAAGGCCTCTGTTTTAAAACTCATTCATTTCTGAAATTCAAAAAGGCCCCAGCAATAGGGCCTTTTTTATTACAATAACTAATGCCCTACCAATGTCGTTTAGTTAAGTCCTCAAGTCCCACTCCTTGGGAGAGGGATTTAGGGTGAGGTTTGTAAAAAGAACCCTTAACTAAACGACATTGAATGCCCTACCCTTACATATTTGCTCAACAATTGAGTAGGGAAGGCTTACGTTCAGGTGAAGTTGGGTGAAGGGCTGTGTTGAAGGGAGGGCTAAGGGTATGTTACACCGAGGTTTTCACTCCATAAAATGAAAAATTTATTTTCCAGCTGCGGATGCGTGAGGAGTTTTTAAACACATAGGCAAAAGGCCACATAGTTGGTTATAGCTGCGTTAAAAACGCAGATCTCGACCTCCCTCTCCCTGGTTGCAAACGAAGGGGATTGGCAACATATAAGTTCAGGCCAAACCAAATTGAAAGATATGCTCGCAGGGTATCGACGGAAGAGCTTGAAAAGAACGACTACAATCTTACTATTTCCAGGTATGTTTTAATTTCAGTTGACGAGAAAATCACTGACCTCAAAGAGGTGAATAAATCTTTGGTTGACATTGAGAAAAGAATCAAAGAAGCTACCGAAATGCATAATAGATATTTACATGAATTGGGCTTGGATTTGATTTATCGAGGAAACGAGAATTACTCGCTAGCCCGAAGAATAGAGCAAGTTCAGCTGAATGGTGATCTAAGGCTGCTTGCTAAATCGATACGTTTTACGGCCTTCGTTGTCGTTCACCACCAGCAAATACAAGGCAGGAGGCAGGTTTTGAACGGGTATTTGCACGGTTTGCAAAGCCTTTGTTTCTGTAGAAACCAATAGCTTTCCCTGAAGATCATATATGCGATAGCTGAAATTGCCTTCGGCTGGTATGTTGGCCGTTTTGGTCACATGCAATATGTCAATTGCCGGATTAGGATACAGCAGGTGACGCTTGGCTGATGTTCTATTCCATGTGCTGGCTGATTTCACCGCTTCAAATACATTCAATTTACCCCATCCCCACAAATTACTACCTTTTGATGCAATATCGCCGGTAAATTGGTCCCGGCCAGCCGTCATCCTCAAAATGGTTCTCACATTTTCCGGAGTAAGCGTTTGGTTTGCTTCAAGCATCATGGCCACAGCTCCTGCTATCACTGGCGCAGCCATAGACGTGCCGATAGATGGGACATACCGGTACTTTCTATCTGCAAACAAAATTTCTCTTTCTATAAATGGTTCCTTACTGACTTCATACTCACGCCAATTGAACGAAGACACTGATGATGAAACATATACACCTGAAGCAGTGAGGTCAGGCTTCACATTCCCATTGGCATCAGGACCACGGCTCGAATAATTTGCAAACTCTTCTCGGGTATACTTTTTCCCAAAATTGTCGCCCGCCCAGGCTGTGTCGCCAGCCAGGTTAAATACATATTCAGTCAACACATAGCTTCCTGCTCCTATCACACGTTTGGAAGTGCCACCAGGCGTTCGAAAGTTCGACAATTGATCTCCAGGTGCAAAACCTGTAAAAGCATTTCCAGCAGGCACACCACTCACCAACTGCAGGAATGGGGCATACACATCCACTTTGCCTGTTGTTTCCAAAGGGTTCATTTCAAATCCACACAGAAATTGCTTCAACCGATGGTCCAGTATAAAAAATTGATTGGGCTGTCCATTGTTGGTGTCTGCTGGGGTTGAAATACGGTATATGATGATGCTATCTGCTCCTTGAATCAGATAGGTAGTGTCTTCGGCCATATCTCTGGAGCTAAACATGGGAGAATGACCGGCCACTTGTCCTGCACTATCCACCAAAAGAATTGACACCCCGAAATGCTTTTGGCCTGTGCCCCAAACGTCGATAGCCGGGGGAATACCCAGAGGTGTGCGTCTTGGCATTCGTTGAAACAAAGTCTTAACACCATCTTCCGCACCGGAAAACACCTTTTGGATGTGCTGAAAGTTGTTTCCTTCGTTGCCCATGGAGGCCACAATGATTTTTCCTTCGCCACACATATCAGACAAGGCCCTATCGTAGGCGGTGGTGCCATCAAAAGGTGTGTTCCAACCTCCAAAACTCATATTAACGACAGCTGGCATGCCTTTTTCCTTGGCATAATCGAATATGAACTTGGTGGCGTCAATGACTTTGGTATTATTAAGTGGACTCGACACCAAAACCAGGTTGGCTTCAGGCGCAATGCCCCTGTAAAATCCGGCCTCTGAGGTAAAACCAGAGCCAGCGGCCATGCCTGCGGTGAGGCTTCCATGCGACCAACCTGTTGCATAAGTATCACGTTGCTTGGCCAGCAAAGCTGCCGTTCCTTCCGACAACACGCCATAATTATACCTTTGCGGCGGAGTGCCTAATGTGTCGTTCTGATCCCATAAGGCCATGATTTTCAATTGGCTACCATCGGTGGTTCTGAAGTTGGGGTGTGTTAGGTCAAATCCAATATCGATTACGCCTATCACCGTATTTTTACCTTGGAAAGGCATGGGCAAACCTGCCCCACTATGAACCCGGGCTGCACCTGATTTTTGGGTAGTTTCCAACATGGTGGGCAGCATCGGTTCAGGTAATTCTAGTAAACGCAGGCCTGTATGTTTGGTCAAAGCCAGCAATCCGTCCAATGTAGCAGAGGCTGTGTAAATCCGCCCCACCTGTGTTCTGGGTGTTACACCATCAGGCCAGTTAAATGTCTGTGTTTTGTCCGTGATTTCTAATAATAAATCTGTTTTCCACTCACCTCCTACCCTTTCGAAGCCGTGGTTTACCAGCCAATAATTTTGCACATCTGCACGGGCTTCAGGGCGTTGTCTGTACTTCCATTCATTCAAAAACAGTCTTGTTTTTCTTGAAAGCTGTGGTTGTGCCTGGAGAAAATACACCGGGAAGAGCAGGCATAAACCAATGAAAATCCGGTTTTGCATATACTGTGAGTTTTTGAACTACATGAAAACAACCTGCGCATTAGGTTGTTTGCCTTACCTTTGCAAAATTGTGCAATTGTCGCCGATGAAAAAAGTAGCTTTTTACACCCTGGGTTGCAAACTCAACTACGCCGAAACGTCGTCCATCTCCCGCTTATTTGAAACAAAGGGGTTTCAGAAAGTAGAATTTGGTCACCCCACCGATGTGTATGTGATCAACACCTGCTCTGTGACGGAGCAAGCCGATAAAAAAGCCCGCAAAGTGGTAAAAGAAGCCTTGAAAATTTCACCTGAGGCTTATGTGGTTGTGGTGGGCTGCTATGCGCAATTGAAGCCCAAAGAGATTTCAGAAATACCAGGCGTAGATGCCGTGTTGGGGGCAGCAGAGAAATTCAGGATATTTGATTTTCTCACCGATTTTCAGAAAAAAAACTACAGCGAAGTGTTCGCTTCCGACATTGAATCGGCCAACACGTTTGTAGAAGGCTATTCGATAGCGGACCGAACCCGTACTTTTCTAAAGGTGCAGGATGGCTGCGATTATAGTTGCACGTTTTGCACCATTCCGCTGAGTCGGGGCAATAGCCGAAGTCCGTATGTGGCCGATGTGGTGCGACAAGCCAAAGAAATTGCAGCAAAAGGTGTGAAAGAAATTGTGCTCACAGGCGTGAACATTGGGGACTTTGGCTTGCACAATGGCGTGCGTGAAGAGCGTTTTCTGGATTTGATTGAAGCCCTTGACCAGGTTGAGGACATCGACCGTTTCCGCATTTCGTCCATTGAGCCAAATTTACTGAGCAATGAAGTGATAGCCTTTGTGGCTGGTTCAAACAAGTTTGTGCCACATTTTCACATTCCACTCCAAAGCGGAAACAACAAAATACTGGGAGCGATGCGACGCCGTTACAAGCGGGAATTGTATGCTGAAAGGGTGGAAACGATCAAGAAACTCATGCCCGATTGCTGCATTGGTGTAGATGTAATCACAGGATTCCCGGACGAAACTGAAGCTGATTTTCTGGACACTTACAATTTCATCAACGACATGGACATCAGCTATTTGCATGTGTTTACCTACTCAGAGCGCCCCAACACCAAAGCCATAGAAATGGACAATCCGGTGCCAGTAGCAGAGCGCCAAAGGCGAACCAGGATGTTGCAAATATTAAGTGAAAAGAAGCGAAGACATTTTTACGAATCGCAATTAGGCAAAGCTCAGGAAGTCCTTTTCGAAGCCGCCGAAGAGGCCGGCATGATGAATGGATTCAGCAGAAACTATGTAAAAACGATTACCAAATTCGACCCGCTCCGGGTAAATGAAGTGGTGAAAGTGCGCTTAACTGGTTTCGACGAATCAGGCCTGATGACTGTAGAAGAATTAGAAACAGCTGAAGTTTTGCATTAAGACAAAAAAAGGTTGAACTGTTTGTCCAACCCTTTCTTTTTTTAGGTTCTAATTTTCGCTTAGAACTTCACCCATTTTCCGCCAAATGTTTGCTCTTCTTGAACCATTTGCCAATGGTAAATACCTTTGGGTAAATGCTTCACCGAAACCGATCCTGGGTTTGAAATCTGCAAGACCAATTTGCCCGTGAAGTCGAACAGTTTCAAAGTTGAAACAGGTACATCTGTTGGAGTAATTCGCAATGTTTCGCTTCCAGGATTTGGGTACAACGTTGGCTTTGACAAATTCAATGCTTGGTTGAGCTTTGTTAAAAGGGACAGCGTGGCTGCACTTGTTGAATCGAAACAGCTGTTCCGGTTCACGATGCAGGTAAACCGATGGCCGTGGTCTTCAACTGACACTTCATTCACAGTGAGAACATCTGTTCGAACGCCTTCATATTTAGCACTTTCGGCGAGATTTTCAAATCCGGTTCCAGAACTATCAATCTGCCATTGGTACTCAAGACCAGCTCCAACAGCTTCTACAGAAAATGAAGCTTCAGCACCCGGAAATATTCCCTGGTCGGAAGGCTGAACCGTAATTTCAGGGAAAGCTGAAACCAAAACCGCTACTTCATTGGAAGGGTACGACACACATCCCAGGGTATCCGTTGTTTGGGCTGTATATAAGCCTGATTGTGTAACGAAAATCAAAGAATCAATGGCTCCTATCAAAGAATCGCCATTCAAATACCATTGATTGGGTGCTTGAATTGAGCTCAAAATTTCCACTGATTCTCCTTCACAAATTTCTGTATCACCCACGGCTGTTACCACAGGCGCATCAGGACGAGGCAGCACAGTAAACATCACTGTGTCAGCTTGTAAGCAATTGAAAATTCCGGTTCGGTAAATAATGGTTCGGGAACCACTCGATCCTGAGTCTGGATGAAAAATACCGTTCTGATCAATGCCAACTCCTGCATAACGACCTCCTGCTGGTTGAAAACCAATAGGAAATGCAGGAAGACTGGCACATATATTCTGACCTATTAAATTTACAGGTGGAACAATGTTTCCTGGAGGCCCTGACTTTTCCATCACCAATTCAGCAGTGGCAATTCCGGCCTCTTCAAAAAACTCGAACACCAAATCTTTCATTCCAGCCGTCATAAAAACCCCGCAGCAATTGTTGAGACACTGAATGGCATTGGTTTGTCGTACCCAACTGGTTACAAGCCAGGTAGATCCTCCATCGGTACTCAAGCGAATGCCATCATCACCCCGTAAGCGAAACGCATAATAGCCTGAGTCAAAATATTGCCTGCGTCGCATTCGTATGGAAAAATTATCTCCTTTTGTGCAACCACTCACATTTGAAACTCCAGCAGTTGATTCATTCAAGCTCCCATTGTTCATTTCTAAGGAAAAACTTAAGTTGGACACTTGAAATGCCGCCACCAATTTGGTGCTATCAAAAAATTGAAAAGTGTCGGCCATTTGTAAAGTGGCATTAATAGGCGAATACCAATGGTAAACCTGACCTTTCCAATATCCATCGCCATACAGATCATTGTCTGGCATAGGAGTATTGCTAGCTGAAATAGTTATAGGGTGTAGGTTGGCAGGTGAAAACTGCTCAGGGCTGGAAGATTTAATCCGAATACGATAAGCATTGCTTTCTACAACTCCAGCCGGAATTCTGCAAAGGGCTCTTGAGTTGTTTCCCCTAGCTCGCTGCAAACTTCCAATTGGAGTAGGCTGATTGAAGTTACCTGCAGAATCTGACAATTGAATTTCGAATACATTGGTATCAGCAAAGACTTCTGACTGAAACTGGATATAAAAGGTTTCATTCTTGCAGAATGAAACCCCGGCACTGTTGAAGGCAGGCACACTAAAAGTTGGCCTGTTGATGGTTTGCGAAAATGCTTGTGCAGCAGCAAACATGGCTCCGAAAAAGAGCAATACATTACACGAAAATCTGTTTTTCATTGTTTGATGGATTTTGTGACTTTGAGCGTTTATTGGTGGAATTAAAAAATAGAACCCAGCCAATGAACTTGAAAGACAATGCAAAGTTAAATCATAAATAACTAATAATCAAAACAGAATGGTAAAAAATTTTTTATCTTGCATTTAGATCTGCCTGGACAGACGCTCTAAAATTTCTTGCTACTGCCATTACACAAGCTTCTATTCAGTCGATTTTATATCAAAAAGTTACATGCAGCCAAGTCGAAATCTTGTTGCATTCGTTATTTGGCCGAAGTGGTTTTACTCTATTTCTACTCGCTTAATACCAGAAGGAACATCGAAAGGCATATCAGGTTTTTCGGTGGGGAACTCGAATTTACTATGCTCAACTACTAATTTAATATCGGGCTTCTGCAGGTTACGTGCCTTGTAGTAATCGATGGTTTTCGTATGGGGTAAATTCAGGTTTGCCTGCGTTTTAAAATCTTCATTTGTGATTTGAAGCAAGGAGCCTTCTGGCTGCAATTGAACTGTTTGGCTATACACCCTCTCCCCTACGAGCCAGGATCTATGCAATGCGCCAGACGTAACTGCAGCTAGTTTTGTAGTATCATTCGTACTGGAACGAGTTTTCTCCATCTCCTCTAGCCAGGAAACTTTGCCCATCACCAACATATCCTGCAACACCTGAAGTGAGGCTGGCGCTCCATAACTTTCGGCAAATGAACGATAATCGGCAACCAGAAGCCGGCCATTGAACTTGTCCCAAACAAATGCAGAATCTGGCCGAATGAGCAAACGGGCTACTTCAATTCCTAACGCATAAGTAACAGATCCCCAGAGGAATTTGCCCCTTTCTCCCCGAAAAGATGCCCCAACTTGCACAGACATGGAACTGTCCTGAAAATTAATTTTAGTGCGGGTAGTGAAATAGGTTTGCTGCATGGCAGGGAGTTTCAGCCAAACGCCGGTTCCCTCGCCGGTAGAGGTTGGTTGCGAGGCAGCCAAGTTGTTTTCTGCCTTTAACTTTTTCTTCTTTTTACAAGAAACTGAAATCAGTGCAACCAGTAAAAAAATAAGGTATACAAACTTTGGCACAGGCTTATTCAAACAGCTTCTTCTTTTCTATTTTCTGCTCTATAAATGCACTCAGTTCTCCGCCAGCTTCTTTGGCTTTTTGCCATTGTTTTACAGCAGCCTCAACTTCACCCAATTTAAACAGCACATCGCCATAGTGCTCGAATATCACGCCGCTTTTACCTGAAATATTAGCTGCTTTTTCCAGGTAAGGCTTTGCTGCGGCATAATCTCCAGCCACATAGAGCACCCAACCATGGGTATCTAGATAAGTGGCATCTTCCGGGAATTTATCTACCAGCTTTTGGCTCATCAACCGGGCTTTGTCGAGCTTGACTTTCTCCAGCGAAAGGTAATACGCATAGTTGTTGAGTACATGAAAATTGTCGGCTTGCAACAACAAAGCTTCGTCATATTGCTCAAAAGCCTTTTTATATTCCTTCAACTGGGCATAGGCATCGCCAAGTTGGGGATAGATTTCAGCGAGCATTTGTTTGTTGTCAGAGGCCAAACGAGCTGCCTGGTTCAACGACTTGGTAGATTGATCATAATTTAACTTGACCAAGGCAGACATGCCATTGTAAAACCAAAATACAGCTTGGTTTGGAAACAATTCACTAGCCAACAAAGTATGTTTGTATAGGCTGTCCAATTCGTTGAGCACAAGGTCAATCTGAACCACCTGCTCCCAAAGCTGATACTTCGAATTGTCTTTTGAAATTGCTCTAAGGTAAAACTGCCTGGCCTTTTCCTTTTCGTTGCCTAAGCTGTGAAAATCACCCAAAAGCGACAGCGGGGTTGCACTTTCAGGATGCGCTTCTAATATGTAATTCGCATACCGAATGGCATATTCTTTCTCCGCTTCGCTTTTAAAGCCAGTTAAGAATCGGGCCATCATGCGCACTTTTTCTTCCAGCACCAAGTCTGGATTGCGAAAGGCAATTTCTAAATGCTGATCAGACTTCACCTTTTTGCCCTGCATGAGATACACATCGCTTAGCAGCAAATGAGCCTCTGGCAAAGCACTTTGCTGACCTAACAACTTTTCAAGAATTACCTCAGCTTCCTTGTTTTTTTTGTTGGAAGCATACAGTTGCGCCAGAATAATTTGGTACGCGGGTTCATTTGGGTATGCATCCACAAGTTTCTGAGCCTCCCGGATTGCGTCTTCCAACTTGTTCTGCACCAGGTAGATTTCCTGCTTTTTGTGTACAATGTCTTCTGTGACACCATACTTTTTTTCAAGTCTTTCAAAGCATTCCAGTGCTCTTTTCCACTTTTTTTGCCGGGAATACACTGACGCAAGCTGAAAATTGTACTCCACAGACTCCGGCATTTTTTTTACCAGCTTCAAATATACTTTTTCTGCTTTGGGCAGATCGTTTTTCATTTCATGTAAATGACCCACCAGGTTGTAGTAAATGACTTGTTCAGGGTCGAGTTCCAAAGCTTTTTGGGCATGAAACAGGGCTTCCTCTATTTGGTTGAGGCGAGCATGACAATCGGCCAGTTTAAAGTAAATAGCTGCATTGCTGGGGTTCAGGTTTTTTGCCTTTTCAAACAATTCTATGGCTTTTTTAAACTGTTCGAGCAGGTCATATTTCATGCCTTCCACAAAAAGCTCCTCGGCCAAAACCTGATCCGAAATTTTGTTGCGACCTTTTTGCCCCTGAACCTCAGCAGCCAAAAACAGTAGCAATGAAAAAAGCAAAAACCTGACTCCGTGCAGAGTCAGGTTGGAGAAAAAGATATGTAAATGCTTCAAAAAGTTGGTTTGCAATTCAGCTGGCAAAGTTATGGCAAAATTGAGTCTTTAACGCACTACAAGTGTAGTACATTGTAGTCGCCAACACTTAAGTCAGCTGGTTTGCCTTTTACTTCGGCATGGCTTCCCACCATGCTGTTGTTCACATTGGCGTGGCTGATTTTGCTGTTTTCCTGGATAATGGAGTTTGAAACGACACTCCCCGTTATGCTCGAACCGTTGCCAACCGACACATTAGGCCCTACAACTGAGTTGACAATGCGCACATCTTCACCCAAAAATACAGGCTCAATGATCGTGCTGTTTTCAACTTTTGCCGTGGCAGCTGTCAGGTTGCTGTCTTTGATGAATTCCAAATAGCGTTCATTGGTGTACACGGTTGCATTTTTGTTTCCGCAATCTAGCCACTCCGTTACCCTGCCCGGCACAAAGCGGGTGCCTTTGTTTTTCATGTTTTCAAGGGCGTTGGTGAGTTGGTACTCGCCCTTGTCCTTGATATCATTGTCGAGCAGATACTGAAGTTCCCTTTTGAGATAGTCGCCATCCTGGAAATAGTAGATGCCGATAATGGCCAGGTCAGAAATAAAGGTTTCTGGCTTTTCTATAAAGTCGGTGATTTCGCCTTTCTCGTTTAGTTTCACTACGCCAAAAGGTTTTGGATCGTCCACCTTTTGTACCCAAATGGTGCTTTCAGCCGAAGCGTCCAACTGAAAATCGGCTTTGAATAAGGTATCTGCAAAAGCCACTACCAAATTGCCACTCAAACTAGGCTCTGCACATAAAATGGCATGGGCTGTTCCCAAGGCAGTTTCCTGATAAAAAATGCTTCCTTTAGCCCCAACTGAGGCAGCAATTTGCAGCAATTTCTTTTCAACTTCTGCCCCAAAATGCCCAATGATGAAAGCTACTTCTTCCACCTGTTCGCCGCACACTTTGGCTATGTCTTCCACCAAACGCTGTACGATAGGTTTTCCTGCAATAGGAATTAATGGTTTAGGAACAGTGAGTGTGTGAGGCCTCATGCGCTTACCCATGCCCGCCATTGGTACAATAATTTTCATAATTCTTTGGTTGTTTTTCTGCGAATCAATTTGATTTTTTTGATTAAAATTATTGAACTCCGGTGCTGCCATAACCTCCAGCCCCACGTTTTGTTTCAGTCAATACCTGCTCACCTTTCCATACAACGTGAGCATGCTCTGCCACGATCATTTGAGCAATACGTTCACCATCTTTCACTTCAAAAGGCTCTTGCGAAAGATTTACCAGCAACACTTTTATCTCGCCCCGATAATCTGCGTCCACTGTTCCAGGTGAGTTGAGCACCGTTAGTCCATGTTTGAATGCCAATCCGCTTCTAGGCCGAATTTGGGCTTCGTACCCGGGCGGCAATTCTATAAAAAGCCCTGTTGGAATTAAAACCCTTTCAAGAGAATTCAACACAATTGGCTCGTCGATGTTGGCCCTTAAATCCATACCAGCTGAAAAATCAGTTTGGTAGCTTGGTAGCTCGTGCTTCGAATTGTTGACAACCTTTACTTGTAGTATGTTTGTTGTTGTACTCATGTTTTCTCGTCAGTGGACTAAGCGTTCATCAATGCTTCAATTTCATCAACTTCGACCGGAATATTTGCCATCAGGTCAACTGGTTTGCCATCGGTAATGAGAATATTGTTTTCAATTCTGATCCCGATTCCTTCTTCTTTAATGTAAATCCCAGGTTCGCAGGTGAATAGATTTCCGGCTTCGAAAGGCCGGTATTTATAACCCACATCGTGCACATCGATACCCAGGTAGTGGGAAGTGCCATGCATAAAATACTTTTTATACAACGGTGTTTCAGTGTCTTGATTTTTTACTTCTTCGGCATTCAACAGACCAAGTCCAATCAGTTCTTGCTCCATCATTTTACCTACTTCTTCGTGGTATTGCACCAGGTTTTTTCCAGGAACCAGCATGGCTGTTGCTCCTCGCATTACCCGCAACACAGCATTATACACCTCTTTTTGCCTGGAAGAAAAGCGACCGTTTACAGGAACGGTTCGTGTTAAATCAGACTTATAATTTCCCCATTCAGCGGCTGCATCTATTAGCAACAATTCGCCGTCGAGGCAAGGTTTGTTGTTTTCTACATAATGTAACACACATGCATTGGCTCCAGAGGCCACAATGGGGCCATAAGCAAAGCCCTTAGAGCCTTTTCGCACAAACTCGTGAAGCATTTCGGCTTCCACCTCATACTCCATAACACCAGGTTTTAAAAAACCAAGTACTCGCCGAAATCCTGCCTCTGTGAGTGCACAGGCCTGAGCAATCACATCTACTTCCAGGGGGTGCTTTACAGCCCGAAGTTCGTGCATGATGGGTGCCAAACGCTCAAACCGATGAAGGGGATATTTCGATTTAGCTTCCCGAATAAACCGTGCATCTCTCGTTTCTACTACTATTTCTGCCCGCAAATGCTCGTTGGTGTTTAGGTAAACATGGTCACTTTCGCACATGAGGGTGTTGAACACCAAAGGAAACTCTGACAACCAACGAACCTGCTGAATACCAGAAGCAGCTTTTGCCTCATCCTTGGTGTATTTATGTCCTTCCCAAATGGCGATTTTCTCATTGGTTTCACGCAAAAACAACACCTCCTTCAGCTTAGGATCCTGGCTGTCGGGGCAAATAAGCAAAATGGTTTCTTCCTGGTCTATGCCACTGAAATAAAACAAATCGGCGTTTTGAACAAATGCCATGGTACCATCGGCGTTGGTAGGCATGATGTCGTTGGCATTGAAAACAGCCAGACTTTTGGGCAACAACTTTTGAACCAGGCGGCTCCGATTGTGCACAAACAAAGAAGAATCAATAGGTTGATGGCGCATGTATCAGTTATCAGGGTTCAAATATGAAAACTTGGTTGTGGAATAAAAAAATCAGCTGAAAACTGATTTACATATATGACTAAAAAAGCAGGAAGTCGAGCAAGGAGCGAAAGCATGAAATATAGAATTATGCCTAAGTTTGATGTTTAACTTGACGAAGTTAAACATCATATCCATATTTGGCATTCGGAACCTAGAAAACAGGTGGAAAAATACAGTTTTGCACATGAAATATTCTGTCTTAATTTTTTTGTTTAGTATTGTTTTATTGTTGTCTTGCAGCGAAAAATCTTCTACTTCTACTCCCAATTGTGATGCTCAAAATGCTGAATTGGCCAGATTAAAAAACCAGGTGGATCAGCAAACGCAAGGTCAAATCCAACTCAACAACCTCATTATTTCACTCACCACAAGCTACATGTCCATCGACAGTAGTTTGAAAATTCTGCAGGTATTGGCAAAAGAAAGGGGCAAAACCAGTCAATTCAACGCCAAAGCAGAAGAGGTAGAAAAATTCTTCGTACACGCACAAACTGCTATTGACTCCGTAGAGTCGAGCTTAATTTATCTCGACCGGGACAGAACGCAATCGCTGGTGGCCTTAGAGGCCATTAAAAGGTATTTAAACTACCAACAAAACCTGTATGTAGAAGTTTTCAGCACCATTTCGAGCTATTCTGGAAAAATTATAAACCTAAAAACAAACCTGGGAACCACCATAAAAAACCTGAAAGAAACGAAGAGTGCTGTTTCTGAAAAAGACCGAAAACTGGAGCAAACAAAGATAGAGCGCCAGCGGGTTTATTATATCACTGGCGAAAAAGAGGAATTGGTGAGGGCAAAAGTGGCTTCAAAAGTTAAAAAGGGTTTGGGCTTAAAAATGAGCATTCAATTGTCCGACAAGCTTGATCCAGGATTTTTCCAGGAAGCAGATTTGAATCAATTGACTGAAATTGACCTTGGCAATTGCAAAGAACCCATATTACTCACAAACCACCCCAAAGATGCTTATTTCATCAATAAATCGGGCGGAGAAGCTTATTTACGGATAACCAATCCTGAAAATTTCTGGAGCACCACCCATTTTTTAGTCATACAAAAAGATTAGTAGGATCAGGTTCCTTGCTATTTAGAGAAAGCTTAAGCTGCAAATGATAAGAATTATACTGTTTGAAGATCAGGAAGACGTTCGGGAATCACTTCAATTCATATTAAATAGTTTCGCAGACTTCACTGTAGCAGGTGCTTTTGGTGACGGCTTGCATGCAGTAGATCAAGTGGCAACTTTGCACCCCAATGTAGTGCTGATGGACATCGATATGCCAGGAAAAAGTGGCATTGAAACCTTGACAGATATCAGAAAAGTAAATAAAACATTGCCAATTGTAATGTTGACAGCCTATGAAAGTGAACAAAGAATAGTAGAAGCGATCAAAGCTGGAGCCAATGGCTATTTGCTCAAAAACCAGAAAATGGATCAGTTGGTGCAAGGCATTCGTGAGGCGCACGAAGGAAGCACGCCTATGAGCCCTCAAGTGGCCAAAAAGGTGTGGAATATGTTTAAACTACAATCCACCACCCACACAGTCGACATTCGAGATTGTAAGCTAACAGACCGTGAAAAAGAAGTACTACAAGCTTTGATGGCTGGTGCTTCATACAAAATGATATCTGACAAACTCAACATTTCATTCTCCACAGTACACTCACATCTCAAAAACATCTATAAAAAGTTTGGTGTGAACAGCATGGGTGAAGCCCTGTCAATCGCCTACCAAAACGGCCTAATATAACACCTTTAGGCAAGTCGGCCAGTAACACGAAAGTTGTATTCAAATTTGTCTTTTAATTCATTTTAAGCCGGAATTGCGTCTTAAAATCCCTATTATTGGGGATTGCACCCTGATTATAATGCAACGACATTTGTTCCGTTTAAAATTGTATTTACCCTGAAGAGATGGTAAACCTTGCAAAAGAAAAAGCGGCGTCGATGACTCCGCTTTTTTAATGCACTTGTTTTTCAAGTCTTTGTCATTCCCTGCTATCGATCTCGTACAAATTCCCACATTACCACAGCAGCGGCTACCGAAATATTGAGGGAATGTTTGGTTCCAAATTGCGGAATTTCAATACAAATATCGGCCAGGGCTACCACTTCATCAGACACGCCTGTAATTTCATTTCCAAACACAAAGGCCACTTTTTTGCCTGATGGCAATTCAAATTGCTGTAGCAGAGTGGGTTTGTCGGTTTGTTCTACCACAGCAATCACGTAGCCCTGTAGTTTCAGACTCAACACCAATTCTTCGGCTGAATCTGCATGTTGCCAGACAACTGTATTTTCAGAACCGAGTGCCGTTTTATGAATTTCCCTATGGGGCGGCTGAGGAGTGAATCCACAAAGAAAAATCTGTTCTGCGGCAAAAGCATCCGCTGTTCTAAACACCGAGCCAACATTGTGGTGGCTTCGAACCTGATCGAGTACCAACACGAACGGAAACTTTGAGGCATGTTGAAAGGCAGAAGGACTTAGCCTTCCTAACTCATCGTTGGCTATTTTTTGCAAGTGACTTACAGGTTTTTCAGCACAAAATCGGACATCATGGTATAAAGATGCAGGCGGGTGTTTCCACCATAAATACCATGGTTTCTATTTGGATAGTAGAAACTTGAAAACTGCTTTCCGGCCTTCACCAAAGCATTTTGCATGGCCACAGCATTCTGAAAATGAACATTATCATCGCCAGTGCCATGCACAAGCAGGTAAGCCCCTTTCAGCTTGGCCGCATGTGTAACCGGCGAATTGTCGTCGTAACCAGCCGCATTTTCCTGAGGTGTTTTCAAAAATCGTTCGGTATATATGGAGTCATAGTATCTCCAATTGGTAACCGGCGCCACGGCAATGCCAGCTTTGAAATAATCGGCTCCAACAGTCATGGCCAGCGAGGTCATGTAACCTCCAAAGCTCCAGCCCCAAATGCCTATCCTGTTCTTATCTACAAAGGTCTGAGCACCTAAGAACTTAGCGGTTTCTATCTGGTCGGCAATTTCTAATTTTCCCAAGTTAGCATAAGTAGACTTTTTAAAGTCGTTTCCCCGACCTCCTGTGCCTCTGTTATCTACAGAAACAACAATGTAGCCTTGTTGCGCCAGGTATTGATGCCACAAGTAATTGGGTCCTCCCCATGAATTAACCACAGTTTGGTGCCCAGGGCCTCCATACACATGCATAAGCACGGGGTATTTTTTGGATTCGTCGAAATCAGGAGGTTTGATCATCCAACCGTTTAATTTTACTTTCTCTGTGGTAGAAAAGCTGAAAAACTCTACCCCACCGAGCAAAATGCCTTCCATGTTTTTGCGCAATTCATTGTTGCCCTCCAGTACCTTGAGTTGGGTGCCATCGGCTTTGTGCAGTGTGATGGTAGTTGGACTTACTATATTACTAAAATAATAAATAAAGTACTGAAAATCAGGACTCATATTAACCGATCCTGAGCCTGTTTTATCAACGAGCAATTTCTTGTTTTTGCCGTCCAAACCAATGCTGTAGAAGTTTTTGTCAGTAGCTCCCTTTTCGTGTGAAGTAAAATAGACCGTTTTCTTCTTTTCGTCCACGCCTTTAAACTCGGAAATTTCCCAATCACCTTTTGTGATTTGACGAATCATTTTTCCGGCCATGTCATACAAAAACAAATGCTTGTAACCATTAAGTTCGCTACTCCAGACAAAGGCTTTGCCATCGTTAAGGTAGGTTAAATCGTCGTTGATGTCAATGTAAGTTGGGCTGGTTTCTGTGATTATTGGCTGCAATTGTCCAGTGCTGGCGTTTGCATGAATGAGCTCTAAAGTGTTCTGAAGTCTGTTCATTCTTCGAATAGAGAGCAAGTCAGGGTTTTTAGTCCAATTGATGCGGGCTATGTATTGATCTTTTTCAGAACCCAAAGACAATACCATGGTTTTGCGGGTTGGCACATCGAAAACCGAAATATCTACTCTCGAATTTTTTTCACCGGCTTTGGGATATTTATACAAATAGTCCTGCGGATAAAGCCCACCCCAGGTTTGCATGTTAAACACAGGAACTTCTCTTTCATCGAATGTATAAAAGGCTATTTTCCTGCTGTCGGCATTCCAAAAAAAGGCTTGTGCAAACTCAAACTCTTCTTCATACACCCAATCGCAGCTGCCATGAATAATTTCGTTTTTCTTTCCCGTTGTAGTGATGGGCACTTCTTTGCCAGTGGCGACTTCAACCAAAAACATATTGTTGTTTCGGGCAAATGCAACCCACTTGCCATCGGGCGAATAGGTGGCGTAAGACTGCGGACCACCCGTTGAAAGCTTGGCCAACACGCCTGTAGAAAGGTCGTAAAGGAAATATTCTGAGCTTGATGATCGGCGGTAAATAGGTCTTGTTTCTGTTTCTATCAGCAGCTTTTTCTCATCTGCAGAGAAAGAATATCCGTCCATTTCAAGCTTGGACAAACCAGCTTGATTCAGATTATTGCCATCTAACATGGTCGACACTTTTAGCCCGGTGGTAACATCATATTTTTCTATTCTGTTTTCCTCCAAAGCCGTGTAGAAGCGGCCATCTTTCATCCAGGCCACATCGCCAACTGTTTTTGATGCAAAAGTTCTGCTGGCCCAAACATCTTCAAGCGTGAGCTTTCTTTTTTCTTGTGCCTGAAGTGCTACAGAAGCAATGAGAAATAAAACAACAATTTTAATATACTTCATAGTTCGAACTGTTTTGCTCACAAAAGAAAAGGTTGAAATCAAAACTGCACAGCATTTTTTATAAATGGCAGGCCTCACCTATTTAATTTAAACCTATTTGAAGTTCTACTCAGAGAAATGTCACTACAAAATTTCTCTTACATTCAGGAATGTTATAGTGAAGAAAACCACTCGCTCAACAATCCGAAGGCACTTTCTTGACTAAATATGACATCGCCCCTATACTTGACCACCCGCTTGTTATGTCTCTATCAAAATAAAACTGAACCAGTTGCTAGGTTTTGCAAAAACTTCATTCCTTTTGGCGTCATATAGGCATAGTGTAAATTTTTATCAAGGCTCAGCAAACCCTCTTGCCGCAACACCTGAAAAATTGATTTGGCCTCCTGAACATGTAAATTCAGTTCAGATGCTACTGACAACAATTGAACAGAAACCATGAATGGGCGGGAAGGATTGACCACAGCCACTTCTCGGTAGACTGCTGCCATGCACATGGACTTTTTCTTAGATTCCACCAGATTTTTAACCATACCTTTTTCTCACCATTATTAGCGGCTACAAAGGTGCTGATGCTGTGTTAATCAACTATTAACTCAGTATGAGGCTTTCTTTAGCATCAATAAATTGATGTTAATTTTCACTGCAAATCAGCACTTGTATGGAATATACAAATAGGTGTGGTTATTTTGCAGTTAATTCAACATAGTTAGAATGAACAATATTAAATGGGAAATTGAACCCATTGACCTCTATTTGAAATATACCTGGAAGCTTTCACGAAATGAAACAGATGTCAAAACCAATTTCATTGTAAAAGCCACTTGCGATCGCCACACAGGATATGGAGAAGTAGCTCCTAACATTCGATTTGACGAAACGCCTGCATTGATTCAAACTGAGTTCGAAGGCTTTTTGGCTGCTTTGCCTATTGATGCAGGCAAAGAGGAAACCATAAATCTAATTCAGTCTGGAAAGTTTTCGCAGTCGTTGAGATGTGGACTTGATGTAGCTTTTCATCACCTGATGGCCAGGACAGAACAAAACACCATTTCGTCGTATTTTGAGTTGCCAGCACCAGCCGCCATAACCACTGCTTACACCATTCCTGTAATGGATCCCGCAGATATTCAACCATTTGCAGACCAGTGGAACCTCAATCAGTTTCCGGTTTGGAAAGTAAAAATTGCCAGAGATTCCGGGCTGGATGCGTTAAAAGAAGTGGTCAGAATAAGCGAAAAGCAACTGATTGTAGATCCAAATGAAGCAATGGCTGATGTGGAAGAGTTAATCCAGATGATGGAAAAATTGAAAAACAAGCCCATTGTATTTTTCGAGCAACCTATGCCTGCCGAACTTACCGAAGAATACCTGTATCTGAAAAAACATGCCACTTTTGAAGTGTTTGCAGACGAGTCCATCACAGCTGATCCTGATTGGGATTTCATAGGTCGGGCATTCGACGGAGTAAATGTAAAAATGCAAAAAGCAGGTGGCTATGCCAAATCAAGTAGCATGCTTAAAAAAGCCAAAGAACTGGGTTTAAAAACCATGATAGGCTGCATGGTGGAAACCACTTTAGGTATAGGCTCGGCCATGCAAATTGCTGGCATAGCTGACTATTGGGACCTGGACAGCTTTATGATTATCAACAACGAACCTTTCCATCAAATTTCTTGTGAAAACGGAGTGCTTCATTTGGCAAATTCCTTTCCGTTTTCTGTGAATTTCAACAACAAATCAGTTTGAAACTATCTATCATTTCATGTGGCACAGAGCCTTGGATTTCTGAATTAATTTCTGGCACTAACATTCCGCACAACTGGCTTCATCTTGATGAAAACAGCAATTTAGACGACTATACAAAATTTTTACAAAGTGAATTTGAAACTTCAAATGGTTTTGTTTGGCTCTTTCCATTGAAGCCAACAGGCATTCCCGGTCTGCTTTTGGCCCACAACGATGAAATGATAGCCTGGGCAAGCCAACAAGCAAAACCATTCCAGAAAGTTCCAGGTTTAATTATCACTTATTCTCAGGAACCTGAAATTAGTTTTTCAGTTGGGGGTCGATTTGCACCGGTCACCTGGATGCTCGAGCCTTTCCAGCAAGGCATGATAAGAATTGCAGGCATTCGCTTTTCTGCACCTTTGATTATGTTCGACTTCAAACCTGAAGAGCAGGAAATTATTCAGCAATTCCTGCAATTATATCAGTTCAAAGTGAAAACGCTAAAAAGACTCGACGTTTAGCATGATTACCTTCAACCCAAATGTCGGTGCGTATCTGCCACTATTGGTTTTTGGAGGTGGTGCCATGCTTTTTATGGGAATATCGCTTGGAATTTCGGCTTTACTGCGACCAAAAAAACCTACCGATGCAAAACTCACCGTGTATGAAAGCGGAGAAGACACTGTCGGTTCGGCGCAGGCTGGTTTCAACATCCGGTACTTCAGGGTTGCATTGTTGTTTATTCTATTCGAAATTGATGTGGTGTTACTCTTTCCTTATTTGATAAAAGCAGGTGAACCCAATTATCTAAAAAGCCATGTTGAAGTAGTGGTTCAATTGCTGATTTTCATTGGAATGCTGGCACTTGGCTTGTGGTATGCCTGGGCCAAAAACTATTTGGAGTGGAATATTCCAGCGCCAGAACCTTTGGTTTCATTGAACAATCTGCCTGCATCGGTTTATGAGAAACGAACTGCGGAACTAGAAGCTATAAACAAAAGTACAGGAACGTCTTTGCCATGAACAAGGACTATTTTGACCATTTTAACAGCACTGTTCTAGCTGACAAACAAGCAGTTTGGCACCCATTCACGCCATTTTTCGGTCTCCGGGAACCAATTGAAATCACCCATGCTCAAGGTGTAGAATTGTTTACGGCTGAAGGAAAAGTAATTCTTGACGCCATTTCGAGTTGGTGGGTAAATCTGCATGGTCACGCCAATCCAGTCATAGCCGATGCCATTTCCAAGCAAGCGCATGCACTTGAACACGTCATTTTCGCTGGTTTTACGCATAAACCCGCTGTAGAACTCGCTCAAAAACTACTCTCCCAAACTCCCTGGCAAGAAGGCAAATGTTTTTACTCTGACAATGGAAGCACAGCTGTTGAAGTCGCTTTAAAAGTGGCGTTACAGTATTGGCACAACCAACATATCACAAAAACTAAAATCATAGCTTTAGAAGGTGCTTACCACGGCGATACGTTTGGAGCCATGGCCGTGGGTGAAAAAAGCCCATTCAACGCACCTTTTGATGATAAACTTTTTAAAGTTGATTTCTTGCAGGTGCCTTACTGTACAAATCCATTGGGCGAAGAAGCTGACGATCAAGCCATAAACAATACCGTTGTAGCATTTGAGGATTTAATTTCAGACGGGCAGACGGCTGCGTTCATTTTTGAACCATTGGTTCAGGGCGCATCAGGCATGCAAATGTATTCCGCCAAACTACTGAGCAAGCTTGTAGAGGTATGCAAAGCAAACAACATCATCACCATTGCCGATGAAGTGATGACTGGATTTTGCAGAACTGGCACCATGTATGCCTCACAACATTTGCAGCATTTTCCTGATATTGCTTGTTTATCAAAAGGAATCACAGGAGGTTTTTTACCCTTAGGTGCTACTTTAATAGCAGAATGGATAACCCAACCCTTTCGTGAAAATGACTTGTTGAAAACGTTTTTTCATGGCCATTCCTACACTGCAAACCCAATAGCCTGTGCAGCAGCTAACGCCAGTTTCGATTTGCTCCTGAGCCAGGATTGCCAGCAAAATATTTCCAGAATATCTGGTTATTTTCAGACAATGAAAACAGAATTTGATGGCAAGCCATTGTTCAAAAACACCAGAGCCATAGGTTGCATTTGGGCATGCGAATACCATTCGACAGAAGCAACCGGTTATTTTAACGAGGCCCGAAACCAGCTCAATGATTACTTTCTCGATATGGGAATTTTGCTCAGACCTTTGGGCAACGTGCTTTACATAATTCCACCTTATATCATCACCGATTTGCAGTTAAAAACCATATTCAACGCCATACTGAGCCTCAATCTGGATTCAAATCTTTCAAAATCCTAATTGGACTTGCCCCTGGTTTTCCATTTTACAAATCCGTTTTCACCGAGCAGCAGCCTCAAGAGCTGATTGCCATATTTCAGTCCAACATACTGGGCAGTATCTTTGGTCAAACGCTGAAAGGCTAGCCAATTTCTGCCGCTTGCCCAATCTATAATAGCCAGTTCCCAAATCAATTTCCAGGCATAGCTGGCGCCTCCAGCTCTCTTGTAGGAAAGAGACGTTTGGGTGTGTGCCATAGGTTGATGATTGTCTTTCAACCTAAGCATTACCTCATAGTCGGCAGCTAGTTTGTAGCGGGTATTAAACAAGTTTTCCTTGTGCCAATCTGTTTTCACGAACATGCTTCTATGGTCTAATCCTGGTCCTTTACCTATCCATTCATGATCTACCACAAACAAATTGGCCAAAAGCGGATGCTCCTGAACCACATGTAAACTATTGCCATACACCACAGTTGCCTTTGATTTTTTAAACGTGTCAGCCACTTGTTCTAACGCATGTGGCAAATACCAATCATCGGCATTTTTCATGCCAACCAAATCACCTTTTGCGAGCAAAATACCTTTGTTCATGGCATCGTAAATACCCTTGTCGGGCTCAGAAACCCAATAAGCGATGTGGGAATCATACTCCCGAAAGATGTTCAGCGTGTCATCAGTTGAGCCACCGTCAATGACGATGTATTCAATATTCGGATACGCTTGATTCAAAACACTTTCAATGGTTTGTCTGAGGTGCTTCTCGGCGTTAAACGTCACGGTTATGATTGAAATAAGCAGCTTATTATTATCCCTAAGAATCTCTTTTCCATTAACATAATAACCTCCTTCCAGCTTATTGGCCATTCATTTATCTGATTTTCATGAATCAATTTCCTAGTGCGAAGTAGCACATTAGTTCTGATATGAAGTAACGCCTGGTAATTTCAGGCCACTTCAACCTAGTTTCAAGGAAGTCATGGTCAACGAACCACCGACAGCCTTATCATTGAAAAAATGAATTGGCTCATCTTTTTCTTTTAAGCCCAGAACATATAGTAACGGCAAAAAATGCTCCGGTGTCGGAATGGCCAAATTCACCGCTTTGCCGAGTTTTTGAAAATCAGCTAAAGCATTAAGGTCCCCATTAGAAATGTGCGATTTAAAAAGCTGATTGGCTTCTAAAGCCCAGTCGTAGGCATAATTCATTACATTGAGTTTATGCCAGTCCACCATGCCAAGGTTGTGCACCATATTGCCACTACCAATGATCAGAATGCCCCTTTTTCGAAGTGCTAACAATTGTTTTCCAAGTTCAAGATGTCCACGGCCATTTATAGAATAATCGATACTAAATTGTATAACAGGCACATCGGCAGCTGGATAAAGGTGTTTGATTACAGACCAAGCACCATGATCGAGTCCCCACTTTTCATCAAGGCCAACCTCCGTCGATTTCACAGAAGATTGAATGTAAGCGGCCAATTCCGGATTCCCGGGTGCAGGATATTGGACATCAAAAAGTGCTTTCGGGAATCCACCAAAATCATGAATGGTTTTTGGCGTTTGCATGGCCGTGACCCAGGTTCCTTTGGTTTCCCAATGTGCTGAAATGCATAAAATGGCTTTGGGCTTCGGAATTGTTTTTGAGATCTGCCTGAATCCTTCCACAAATTCATTTTCTTCAATGGCATTCATGGGACTGCCATGACCAAGGAACAACACAGGCATAGGTGCAGTAGTAGGCAATGATTTTGAAAATGCAGCAAATCCCGACAAACCAGAAACTGCATGGGCCAAGGGTAAACTCATAATAATTTTCAGAAAATCAGATCGATTCATGGTCTGTAAACCAGATTGATAAGCAATCAAAAGTAGCCAAAATAGCCAATTGCAGGATTTTTTGACTAGAAATGAGTCAATTTCTTAATCATGATTAACAAATAATTACCTTTGCCCCGGTTCCGTAGTTCAATTGGATAGAATATCAGATTTCGGCTCTGAGGGTTGGGGGTTCGAATCCCTCCGGAATCACCAGAATTTCGAGGGCATTTAGCTCAGTTGGTTTAGAGCACTACCTCGACAAGGTAGGGGTCGGGGGTTCGAGCCCCTCAATGCCCACCAAAATAGTTCATGTGTAAAAACGAAAAAAAACCCGCCAATTGACGGGTTTTTTTTGTGTTGTCCGACCAGGATTCGAACCTAGATCAACAGAACCAAAAACTGCTGTGTTGCCCTTACACTATCGGACAATGCGGGTGCAAATATAATAGGACGAATTCTGCCACAAAAATTTCAAGCAAAAATTATTCAATAATTCTTGACCCTCGCTCATTCACTTTTGAAATATATCCCTCACTGGCAACACCATACCTTTCAAAAACTATTTTCATCCCATTGATAATCGCAGGGCCAAGTTCTGCCTTTGTGTACATAGCAAATATAGATGGCCCGGAACCAGATATGGAACAACCCAAAGCACCTTGCGCCATGGCTTCTTTTTTAACTTCATCAAATCCTGGAATGAGTAGTTTTCGAACAGGTTCAAACACAACATCCTGAAGCGAGGCACCAATCAATTCATAATCTGACCTGTAAAGCCCTGCTACAAGACCCGCTACATTACCCCATTGATCAATTGCCTTATGAATCGGAATTTCTTTCTTCAGAATTTGCCTGGCGTCGCTTGTTTTCACCTCAACTTGCGGATGCACGATAGCTACATGCAAATCAGCTGGAACCGGTAAGTTAATGACAAGCAATGGATTATAGCTTTTTATAAGCACGATGCCACCCAACAAGGCTGGTGCCACATTATCAGCATGGGCTGCACCACACGCTATTCTTTCAGCTTCTATGGCGAAGGGTAACAGATCTATTTTTTTTGAAAATGGTTTTCCTAAAAATTCATTCAAAGCCAACACAGCGGCTACTGAACTAGCGGCACTGGAACCCAAACCACTCCCCAATGGCATGTGCTTTTCTATGGCGATCGAAATACCCACGTGCTGCATGCCCAAATGATTCAGCATGGCAGAAACTGCTACTCCGGCTGTGTTTTTTGAAGTTTCGAGTGGAAGTTGACCATCATCGCCTGAAATACTTTCGACTTGTACACTTCCCGATTCATTGCCCCAAATTGTCACAAAATCTCCTGGCTGCTCCACCGCCAAGCCAAGTACATCGAACCCACAAGCCAAATTAGCCACTGTGGCCGGAGCAAAAACTTTTACAGGTTTGTTCATTTACCAGCTCAGGGCTTCTTTGCTGATAAAAGCAGCAATTCCCTTTTTGCAATCATCGCTGCCACGGGTTTTGGCATTTAGGGCAACAGCCATATCGAGTGTTTTTTCTACTGGCATATCCAGGCCTTGTTGAAACAACTGTTTAGTCACTGCCATGCTGTTCGATGAATTGTTTGAAATCAGAAACCGGGCATATTTTTCTACCTCATTGTCTATCTCTTCTTGTGGATGAAGAAAATGCACATACCCTATTTGATGAGCTTCCTGTGCTTGAAATGTTCGAGCACTCAATAGCAATTCTCTCGCCCTACCCTCTCCTATTCTTTTCACCAAATACACCATTACAATGGCAGGAACGAAACCAATTTTCACTTCTGTGTAGGTAAAATGCGATTCATGTGTGGCAAACACTACATCACAAACCGATAGCAAGCCACAACCACCAGCAATTGTTGGACCTTTCACACAAGCGATAACCACTTTCGACAAGCTTCTGATCAATTCGAAAAGCGACCTCAGGTTGTTGGAATCGGCCAGGTTTTGCTCAAATGTAAATTCCTGAAGTTTTTGAAGGTAAGCCAAATCAGCCCCAGAGCAAAACACTTTACCCGAAGATTTTAGCACAATTACTTTCACGTCCGGGTTTTTGTCCAGGCTCAAAAATACATCTTTCAGGCTATTGACCATGGTTTCGTCCAAGGCATTTCGTTTTTCTGGCCTGTTGAGGGTGATGGTTCCAACCCTATTTTCAACCTCTATTATCAGGTAATTCTCCATTCAAAGTCCGCAAAATTTGAGTCAAAGTTTCTGCGAATAGGCCAAAGAAAAAAGTTTCGGAATAAAATTTGCCAAATTAGCCCCCGTAATTAAAGATAGAAAAGCATGGCAACCATTCTGGTAGTGGACGACGAAAAAAGCATTCGAAGCACTTTAAAAGAAATACTTGAATATGAAGGCTACACGATAGAGGAAGCAGCAGACGGCGCCGAAGCGCTCAAGTTGCTCCAGGAAAAACACTTCGATTTGGCCATTTGTGACATTAAAATGCCAAAAGTAGATGGTTTGGAATGTCTCGAAAAATCAAAATCAGCTGGCGTTGGCACTCCTTTTATCATGCTCACAGCCCACGGAAGCATAGACACTGCACTGGAAGCCACGAAAAAAGGCGCATTCGATTTTATCACCAAACCACCAGATCTCAATAGGTTAATGATTTCGGTGAGAAATGGCTTACAGCAAAACCAATTACAGGTTCAAAACCAGGAACTGCAAAAAAAGGTATTGAAAGTCACCTCCATTGTGGGCGAATCGGAACCCATTCGCAAAGTAAAAGAGATGATTGAAAGGGTGGCACCAACCGAAGCCAGGGTATTGGTGTTGGGCCCAAATGGTTCTGGAAAAGAACTTGTGGCAAGAAGTATTCACCAACTAAGTGAACGAAAAAACAAACCGCTAGTCGATGTCAATTGTGCTGCAATTCCTAGCGAATTAATTGAAAGTGAGCTATTTGGCCATGAAAAAGGAGCATTTACCTCTGCCATCAAACAACGAATTGGCAAATTTGAACAAGCTGATGGAGGCACTTTGTTTCTGGACGAAATTGGCGACATGAGCCTTTCTGCCCAAGCCAAAGTACTACGGGCTCTTCAGGAAGGAAAAATAACCCGGGTTGGGGGAGACAAAGACATCAGTGTGAATGTGAGGGTGATTGCCGCAACAAATAAAGACCTGAAAAAGGAGATTGAACACGGTAATTTCAGGGAAGATTTATACCATCGTTTAAGCGTGATTGTGATCCAGGTGCCTTCGCTTAATCAAAGAAAAGACGATGTGCCACTGCTTGTAAACACGTTTTTGGAAAAACTTGCGAGGGAATATGGCTACAAAAAGAAAACATTAGAACCCGCAGCCTTGAAAAAACTAACTCAATTAGACTTTTCTGGAAATGTACGACAGCTCCACAACATTGTGGAAAGATTGGTGATTATGTGCGGCGAAGCAATTACCAGCGAAGACGTGGAAGTTCATGCAAGTTAAAGCAAATGAGTCAATTAAGACCTTGATTTCGCCTCAACCGGATTCTTAGCGTAGGTAGGACAGGTTTTAGCCACACTGCATGCGGATAACGCTATAACAGAAATAATGACAGCCAGAGCCAAACGAATCTTCATTGCGATTTGATGTTTTCAATTATACAAAAGTAGGGTGCTAAATTGCTTCTACCAAAAAAAATATTGGAAAATTAACATCATACCTTTTTTCAATTGAATTTAACCCGATTCGCTACTTTTGCAGCCCGATGCGCAATCACTACTTGAAAGAGGTTTTAACAACCTTGTTTTTTACCCTATTATTTTCCTTGCCAGCCTGGTGCCAAACGGGCGCTGTGAAAGGTTTTTTATACGACAAAAAATCAGGAGAGCCAGTCATTTTTACCAATGTTTACCTGGAAGGCACCACCTACGGCATAGCCACTGATGTAAATGGTTACTTTGCTATCACCAAAGTGCCACCTGGAAAATACAACCTGATGGCTACATCGGTAGGCTACGAAAACTTGTCGCTGCCGATAGAGTTAAAATCAGGACAAGAGCTCAAGGTGAAACTTTTCATCACCGAAACATCGAGACAACTCCAGGAAATTGAAGTTACTGGAAGTAGAGACAAAACCGCACGACTTACCACGGTTAACGCTTCTATTTCACGAATTACGCCAAAAGACATCAAAATTTTACCCTCTGTGGGAGGTGCCCGTGACTTAGCCCAATACTTACAAACCATTCCAGGCATCGTATTTACCGGCGACCAGGGTGGTCAGCTTTATATTAGAGGAGGTTTGCCTGTGCAAAATTTAACCTTGCTCGACGGCATGATGGTCTACAACCCTTTTCATTCCATTGGCCTGTTTTCTATTTTCGAAACAGACATCCTAAAAAATGTGGATGTGTACACCGCTTCTTTTCCTTCAGAGTACGGTGGGAGGGCATCATCTGTAATTGACATCAAAACCATTGACGGAAATAAAAACAAAGCTTCGGGTAAAGTTGGCGTAAATCCGTTTACAGCCAATTTACAATACGACGGACCTTTATACAGGGATTCTGCATCAGGTTTTGCCATTACCAACGTTTTCAGTTACCGCACCAGCTATCTCGACAAAACTTCTAAATCATTGTATAGCGGTTTCAGTGATCAACTTAAAAACGGGCTTCCGTTTAGTTTCAACGACTTTTATGGCAAAGCTACTTTTCACTTGGGTGGCGGCAACAAAGTGAGCGTTTTTGGGATGTACAACGACGACAAAGCAGGACTCGGAGGTTTGAGCAATTTTGAGTGGAAACAAAGTGGCTATGGAGCCAACTTTTTACTCTTGCCAAGCGGCACATCCACCATCATTGATGCTACCATGGCTTTTTCACGCTATGATATTGGCATTTCGGAAGCCACTGCTACTCCAAGAAACAGCAGTGTGTCGGGCATGAATACGAACATCAATTTCACGTATTTTAACAACAAAGACGAAATTAAATATGGTCTTGGTTTGGTAACCAACAATACCAGTTTCGAAGGCGTGACGCCGAACCTGATCAAGCAAGACGCACAGAATTTCAACACTGAAATTTTCACCTATTTCAAATACAAAATCATAGCAGGAAAATGGATCATCGATCCGGGTGTGCGAATTCAAGGATACGTTTCGCTGGGCAATTTTTCGCTCGAGCCACGATTAGGTGTTAAATATTCGCCCTACAAGAGCCTTCGGTTCAAAGGAGCCATTGGTCGGTATTCTCAAAACTTAATTTCTACTCAAAGCGACCGGGATGTGGTGGGTCTGTTTCAAGGCTTTTTGTCAAGCCCAGACGGTGTGTACGACAGAAATGTTGACATCAACAGCAATCCGCCCATTCGCAACAGCCTGCAAATTGCAAACCATGCTGTAATAGGTGCAGAATTGGACTTAAACGAATACCTTGAAATTACGGTGGAACCCTATATTAAGCAATTCGAGCAATTCATCAATATCAACACGTCCAAAATATTCCAAAATCAGCCTAATTTTATCAAAGAATCAGGACTTTCTTATGGTGTAGACTTTTTGACCAAATTCGATTACAAAAAACTATACATGCAGGTGGGCTATTCGTTGGCCAGGTCTACCCGGGAATTTGATGGAATAAAATATGCACCCATTTTCGACAGAAGGCATAATTTAAACTTACTGACTGCTTATCAATTTGGCAAAGGTAAAAGCTGGGAAGTGAGCACACGCTGGAACCTTGGCAGTGGATTCCCTTTCACTCAAACCATCGCATTCTACGAAAATTTTGACTTTACTGGTGGCATAGATGCTGGCGTTCCAACTCAAAACGGCAACCTCGGCATCTACTATGGCGACCTCAATAACTTTAACCGAGGTCGACTGCCTTACTACCACAGGCTAGATTTTTCGATTAAAAAGAAATTCTATTTCGGTAAAAACGCCAAGCTGGAGCTCGATGCCTCAGCCATCAACACCTACAACAGAGCCAACTTGTTTTATTTCGACAGGGTGGCCTACAAACGGGTGAATCAATTGCCATTTTTACCGGCACTTGGTCTTAACTTTGAATTTTAATTTCAACCATGATTAACATTACCCTGCCTGACGGCTCTGTCAGAAAATATGACGATGGGATTTCCGGCTTAGGCATTGCCCTTTCGATCAGTGAAGGGCTAGCCAGAAACGTACTGGCTGCCAAAGTAAATGACGAAGTTTGGGACGCCACCAGAGCTATTCATGCCGACGCTAAAGTTCAATTGTTGACATGGAACGATGATGAAGGCAAAGCTGCCTTTTGGCATTCTTCAGCCCACTTGATGGCCGAAGCCTTGGAGGCAAGTTTTCCTGGAATAAAATTTGGAACAGGCCCTTCGATTGAAAACGGCTTTTATTACGATGTCGACTTAGGCGAAACCCCATTTTCGTCTGACCTTTTTGGACAGATTGAACAGAAAATGTTAGAATTGGCCAGGCTTAAAAATGAATTTGTGCGCTCGGAAGTAAGTAAAGATGAAGCAACTACATTTTTCACCAACAAAGGCGACGAATTTAAGCTCGAACTGATCGATGGTCTGGAAGACGGACAAATCACGTTTTACACACAAGGTAATTTTGTAGACTTGTGCAAAGGGCCTCACATACCCAATACGGGGTTTATAAAGGCGGCCAAGCTGACCAACGTAGCAGGTGCCTATTGGCGAGGCGACGAAAAAAACAAGCAATTGACTCGCATTTACGGCATCACCTTTCCAAAACAAAAAGATTTGGAAGAGTATCTGGTGCGACTGGAAGAAGCGAAAAAACGGGATCACAGAAAATTAGGCAAAGAGCTGGAGTTATTTAGTTTTTCAGAAATGGTAGGCGGAGGTTTACCATTGTGGCTACCCAGAGGAACTGCTTTGCGTGAACGACTCACAGAGTTTATGAAAAAGCTATTGGTGAATAATGGCTATGACCTGGTAGTAACTCCGCATATTGGCAGCAAATCATTGTATATTACTTCTGGTCACTATGAAAAATATGGCAAAGATTCATTTCAGCCCATCAAAACACCAGATGTGGATGAAGAATTTTTACTTAAACCCATGAACTGTCCGCATCATATTGAGATATTCAAATTCAAGCCACATTCATACAAAGAGCTGCCTATTAGGTATGCTGAGTTTGGCACTGTTTACCGATATGAGCAAAGTGGAGAGCTGCATGGATTGACCCGAGTAAGAGGTTTTACGCAAGATGACGCCCATATTTTCTGCACGCCTGATCAGGTAATCGAAGAATTTAAAAAACTGATCGACCTGGTCTTGTATGTGTTCAACGCATTGGGTTTTCAGGATTTTGTAGCTCAGATTTCGCTTCGGGATCCCAACAACAAGGAAAAATACATCGGTAGAGACGAAGATTGGGATAAAGCCGAAAGTGCTATCATCAACGCTGCGGCAGAAAAAGGATTAAACACCATAACTGAGTTAGGCGAAGCTGCTTTTTATGGGCCAAAACTCGACTTCATGGTGCGTGATGCCCTTGGAAGAAAATGGCAATTGGGCACCATTCAGGTTGACTATCAGTTGCCTGAGCGTTTTCAATTGGAATTTGTGGGAGCCGACAACCAAAAGCACCGACCTGTTATGATTCATCGGGCGCCATTTGGTTCGCTTGAACGATTTATAGCCGTGTTAATTGAACATACAGGCGGAAATTTTCCACTTTGGCTGGCTCCGGACCAAATTGCAGTTTTGCCTATTTCAGAAAAATTCCATGGTTATTCCGATAAGATTTTCAACGAACTTCAAGCCAATGGCATCACTGGGTTTATTGACCACCGAGATGAAAAGATAAGCCGAAAAATAAGAGACGCTGAGGTAAAGAAAACGCCATTCATGATTATTGCAGGAGAAAAAGAAATGCTGGAAGGCAAAATTTCTGTTCGCAAACATGGAGAAGGCGATGTAGGCACATTCTCCATTCCTGAGTTTTTAACCTATTTTGAACAGGAAAAAGACAAATCGCTCCATAAAAACGAAGTTGTCGCATGAATGAATTGATCATTTGTCTTTTCATTTTGGTGGCTTACCTCATTGGCAGTTTGCCAACCGCTGTTTGGATAGGCGAAATATTCTTCAAGACCGACGTACGCAATTACGGAAGTGGCAATGCCGGAGCTACTAACACCATCAGGGTATTGGGCAAAACAGCAGGATTTTCCGTTTTGGCAATTGATGTTTTCAAAGGATTGACAGCCACCATGTTGGTGCCATTTCTGATGTACCAAGGCGTTGTAGATTCGCAATACAGAACCTTTTTAGAATTGATTTTCGGCGTTTCGGCAGTTGCAGGGCATATTTACCCCATTTTTGCATATTTCAAAGGAGGCAAAGGCGTGGCTACTTTGTTGGGCATGGTGATGTGTATTCATTTTGAAATTGCGCTAATATGTATGGCAGTATTTCTCATTGTTTTCAGCATTTCCCACTATGTTTCATTGGGTTCTATGTTGGCTGCTTTGAGTTTTCCGGTCGCATTACTATTTCCCCGATTTCATCCACAGGAAAACTTGGCTCTGATAGTAGGCTTCCTGCTTTTTTTACTCGTTGTTTATACACACAAAGCCAATGTTAAACGACTGATAGTAGGAGAAGAATCTAAACTTTACCTGTCTAAAACCAAAAACTAAGCCTTATGAAACACCATATCGATAAGCATAAGCTCCGCTATCTGAATGAGCTTGTTGAATTTTTACGCATCCCAAGCATTAGTGCCGATCCTGAATACAAGAAAGATGTACTCGAAGCAGCACAATGGCTCAGAAAAAGTATGCTCACTGCCGGCCTCGACCATGTGGAACTGTTTCCAACGGCAGGGCATCCCATAGTTTACGGCGAAAAAATTGTAGACCCGGCTTTGCCTACCATACTGGTTTATGGGCATTATGATGTACAACCTGCTGTTCCGCTTGAGTTGTGGGACTCTCCTCCTTTTGAACCTGTCATCAAAAAATCAGCTCTTCATCCAGAAGGCGCTGTGTTTGCCAGAGGTGCCTGCGACGATAAAGGCCAGGTTTTTATGCACGTAAAAGCCCTGGAAATTCTACTACACGAAGGCAATTTACCCTGCAATGTCAAGTACATGATAGAAGGTGAAGAAGAAGTAGGAAGCAACAACCTGGGTTTATTTTGCGAGCAAAATAAAGATAGGCTAAGAGCAGATGTGGTGCTTATCTCAGATACTTCGATGATTGCCAACGACACACCCTCCATTGATGTGGGCTTACGTGGATTGAGCTATGTAGAAGTGGAAGTAACCGGCCCAAATAGAGACCTACACAGCGGAGTATATGGCGGTGCAGTAGCTAATCCCATCAATATTTTGGCAAAATTGATTGCCTCGATCCATGATGAAAACAACCACATCACCATTCCTGGATTCTATGATGCTGTGGCTGAACTATCTGCAACTGAAAGAGCTGAACTCAACAAGGCACCTTTCGACCTGGAGGAATACAAAAAAGACCTCAACATTTCAGATGTTTGGGGTGAAAAAGGATACACAACCATAGAAAGAACAGGTATTAGACCCACTTTGGATGTAAATGGCATTTGGGGTGGCTACATTGGAGAAGGCTCTAAAACAGTTTTGCCATCGAAAGCCTTTGCTAAAATTTCAATGCGGTTGGTGCCCCATCAGTCATCTGATAAGATTACTGAGCTATTTCAAAATCACTTTGAATCTATTGCTCCAGCAGGCATAAAAGTGGTGGTAAAACCACATCATGGCGGCGAGCCAGTAGTAACGCCTACAGATTCAATAGCCTACCAGGCAGCTGCCCAAGCCATGGAAGATGTGTTTGGTAAAAAACCAATACCCACCCGTGGAGGCGGCAGCATACCCATTGTTGCTCTTTTCGAACGGGTGTTGGGACTAAAGTCTGTTTTGATGGGCTTTGGACTGGACAGCGACGCCATCCATTCGCCAAACGAACACTACGGCCTATTCAATTTTTACACTGGCATAGAAACCATTGCATTGTTTCACAAACACTTTGCAAGTAAAATGAAATGATCATCTTTGCGTTAAACCAAACGAAAAATTCAAATCACAAACGATGCATATTATGAAAAATTCCCTGTTATCCATTGCTGTATTGGCAATGCTGGCGTCTTGCAGTGTAGAAGACTCGAAAGAGTACAAAGAGCTTCAATCTAAAAACGATTCGCTGGAAGCAACTTCTGCGCAAACTAGTAAAGAATTGGAAGAATATTCAACCATGCTTAGCGAAATTGAGGCCAACCTCGATTCAGTTACTCAAGGTCAGAACTTAGTTACTGAACTCAACAAAGAAGGCTATGCCACCCAGAAAGACCGGATAGATGCCATGTTGAGAAACATTGACTCCTATATGGCTGCTAACAAGGAAAAAGTATCTTCATTGGAAGCTAGAAGCACCGCCAATGCCGGAAAAAATAAAACATTGGCAGCAACGGTGTCAAAGCTAAAAAGTCAATTGGCCGAAAAAGAAGCATCTATTACGATGTTGAAAAGCACCATTATAGGCCTAACCCAGCAAGTTGATTCGCTAAACTCAACTGTAAATGAGCAAAAATCGGCCATTGCCCAACGTGAAGGCGAGATTGCTGCCCGAGACAACGACATCATGGAAAAGCAGCGAAAACTGGATGCAAAAGATACCGAACTCAATACGGTGTATTACATTTTTGGCACCCGAAAAGAACTGATTACATCGGGAGTAATCGTGAAAGAAGGCAATATTTTGAAAAAAATTCCTAAGCCTTCTGACAATATGGACAAGTCTAAATTTAAAACTTCCAACCTGAAAACCTTGTCGGAAATCAAATTAGGTATTACCAAGTCCAAAGATGTAATTACCCAGCATCCTGCTGATAGCTATTACTTTGCTGTGGAAAACAAAGAGGTATCATTAAAAATTACCGATGCAGCTAAGTTTTGGAGTTTGAGCAAGTACTTAATTGTGACAATAGATTAGGTAGCAACCAAGCCTCCAAAAGTAATTTAAAAGCCACCAACTGGTGGCTTTTTTGCTAAATAAGTAATTAGATTTGCCTAAAAATAAACCGGTTGAAACGTTTCCTTGTCGTTATTTTAAGTTTGCTTTCTGCAACAACGCTGTTTGCCAGGAACAGCGTAGTTTGCACCACCACCATCATAGCCGATATAACTAAAAACCTGGCACCAACTCAAGTTGAAGTAATTTCATTGCTTCCGACAGGTGCCGATCCTCATATTTACGAACCGACCACCCGAGATGCCAAAACCCTGGCCAATGCAACCTTAATTCTCAAAAATGGACTTCATTTAGAAGGTTGGCTCGACAAAATGATTGCTGCAACTGCCCAATCAACCACAGTGATTGAAGTGAGTGCTGGCGTACAACCGATAACTGCAGAAGGCTTCGACAATGTGTTTGACCCCCATGCCTGGATGATAGCATCTAATGGGAAAATTTATATTGAAAATATTGCAAATGCTTTAATCCAGGCATTTCCTGCATTAAAATCTAAAATCAATACAAATCGACTTAGGTACCTTGAAAAACTATATGATACTGAAAAACAAATTGAAAAAATAGTATCCCAAATTCCACCTGAGAAACGAATTCTGCTGACTACACACGATGCTTTCAGGTACTTTGCCAATGCCTATCAGTTCCAGGTTTCATCAGTTTTGGGGAACTCGACCGATGCAGAAGTGCTGATAGAAGATGTTAATCAATTGATTGCACTCATCAAAAAGAACAACATTTCAGCGGTTTTTGTAGAAGCCACAATCAACCCGAAACTACTCACCCAAATTGCAGCTGACATACAAGTGGCAGTAGGCAAAAAACTCTATTCTGACTCTATTGGTGATAGTACTTCAATGGCACCTGACTATTTGAGTATGTTGCTCTACAATACCCAATCGATCCAACAGGGGCTTGTTGAAGAGCCACCCATGCAGGCATCTGCAAGCCCTGATTTAACCTTGCTTTTCACTACTTTAGTCATTTTTCTGTTGTCGACTGTGTGGCTAGCACGTAGGTTGCGAAATGCAAACGCAAGTCATCCAGGAAAGGAAATTCTGCTGGAAATTCATGATATCAGTGTGGCTTATGAAGGTAAAACTGCGGTGAGCAATGTAAATCTGAGTATTACCGGAGGCAAAGTAATAGGCTTAATTGGGTCCAATGGATCAGGAAAATCTACATTGATGAAAACGATTTGTGGGCTCCTAAAACCCGAAACCGGTTGGATTTCCATCAACAAGTTGCCCCCAGAAAAATTTCTAACTCACATGGCTTATTTGCCTCAAAAAGAGGAGATTGATTGGCAGTTTCCTGCCACTGCCTTCGATATTGTGCTCATGGGACTTTACGGTCGAAAAAAGACTTTCGAGAGTATGAATCAACACGACAAGGAAACAGCAATGGCCATGATGAAAAAGCTGGAAATCGACAATTTCAGTAATAGACAAATTTCAGAGCTTTCAGGCGGTCAACAACAAAGGGTGTTTCTGGCCAGGGCATTATGTCAAAATACGCCCATTTTACTCATGGACGAACCTTTTGTGGGTGTGGACATGGCAACAGAGCAAATTATTATTCAAATTATCAGAGAAATGGCAGCCGATGGAAAACTGGTAATCATTGTTCACCATGACCTTTCTAAAGTTCCTCAATATTTCGATGAAACCATTCTGCTGAACAGGCATTTGATTGCTTTTGGAAAAACGGCTGACGTGTTCACCAAAGAAAACATCAGTAAAACATTTGGTGCCAAGCTCAACATTCTCGACACAGCTTTGAACTTAAAATCGAGCTAAAATTCACTTTTTAATAGCTTACCAAGCTATTACTTGCCGGGTAAAACGTAGCTTTGACCCTTGTAATTCATTTGATCAGAGAATCTTTCCAATATTCAGATCAAAAATTTAAACCGAAGAATCTCACTTTATACATTAAAAAATCTCCAATCCATGAATCGATTCTCGACGGCACTTTTATGTTTGGCCATGTTGTGGCAAACTTCCAAAGCCCAAAAAAAAGAGTCAACTGTTTCAAAATTCCCATATCAAAACTCCGCACTGCCTATTGCTGAACGAGTAAACGATTTGCTGGCCCGCATGACGCTGGAAGAAAAAATAGGGCAAATGACCCAAATAGCCACAACGGAAATAAACACAGCTAAGGATCCAAAAAACAAAGGGGAAAAATTCCAACCATTTCTCGATAAAGAAAAAGCAGCAAAATTAATCAAAGAGCAGCATATAGGCTCTTTTTTGGCAGCCTTTGCCGTAACACCTAAAGAATGGTATGAGTTCAGCCTCGAATTGCAAAAAACAGCATTGGCAAACTCCAGATTAGGCATTCCGATCATTTATGGAAACGACCATGTGCACGGAGCAAACTACATCACAGATGCTACAGTTTTTCCGCAACCCTTTAATTTGTCCAATACTTTCAATGACCAGTTTTCTACAGAAATGGGGCGAATTACTGCTCGTGAAATAGCAGACTTAGGCCAGCATTGGAACTTTGCACCCATACTTGATATCGGCAGAAATCCTTATTGGCCACGGCAATACGAAACTTTTGGAGAAGCTCCGTTGGTTTGCACACGCATGGGAGTAGCATATATTAAAGCATTGCAGGAAGAAAAATCGGTGTTACCTCAAAAAGTAGCCGCTACAGCCAAACACTTCCTGGGTTATTCCGACCCTAAATCTGGCTGGGACAGGGTGCCTTCTGTAATTTCGGAACAGGAGCTTAGGGAGGTATTTCTCCCCCCGTTCAGAGAAGCCATTCAGGCTGGTGTAAAAACCTTTATGATAAACAGTGGGGAGTTGAATGGCGTGCCTGTGCATGCAAGCAAAAAAATACTGAATGACCTACTTCGAAAAGAGCTTGGATTTCAAGGTGTGATTGTAAGCGACTGGGCCGATATTTTGCAACTCATTGGCCAGCACAAAGTAGCGCACAATGAAAAAGAAGCTACTAAAATGGCACTAGAAGCAGGTATTGACATGAGCATGACGGCTACCAGCACAACATTTTGCACGGTTACCAAAGACCTAGTTCAAGAAGGTTTGCTTTCAGAGTCCGTGATAAACGACGCTACAAGGCGAATTTTAACCTTAAAATTTGATTTGGGTTTGTTTGAAAATCCATTTCCAAGAGCAGATAGGCTCAACAGAATTGGATCGAAAGAACACCTGGACGTAGCCTTAAACTCAGCCAGAGAATCGATTGTACTGTTAAAAAACGATGGTGTTCTCCCACTTTCGCCCAACTTGAAGAAAATTCTATTGGCTGGGCCATCCATTGATTCAAAACGAAACATTTGTGGTGGCTGGACGATTGAATGGGGCGGGGCGCCGGAAAGTTCATTTCCTTCCCGTCAGCAAACTGTTTACTCTGGGTTAAAAAAACTGCTCCCACAAGTTCAGCTAGACACCGTCAGAGATGCAAACGGCAAGTTGGCAGCTCAAGCCAGTGGCGCTGATGTAATCATTCTGGCAGTTGGTGAGGAGCCTTATGCAGAAGGGAACGGTAATATAGATGACCTCAATTTGCCTACAGAACAGCAAAACCTGATAGCCGAAGCGACAAAAACCGGCAAGCCCGTTGTTTTAATCATGCTGGCTGGCAGACCACGTTTGCCGGGGATAGCTGCCAAAGATTGTAAAGCCTTCATTTTTGCGGGACTGCCAGGCTTCGAAGGTGGACAAGCTTTGGCCGAAATTATAACTGGAAAAGTGAACCCAAGTGGCAAATTAAGCTTTACTTACCCTGCTAGTCCAGGCCACATCAACCCACACAACTGCAAAGCACACGACAAACCATCAGCAGCATTTCCATTTGGCCACGGGTTATCTTACGCTACATTTAAGTATTCAAACCTCACATTATCAGATACTTTGCTTCATCAAAACCAAACCATTACAGCGAAAGTAACAGTGAGCAATGAAGGCAAAATTTCAGGCAAAGAAGCAGTTTTGTGGTTTTTAAAAGACGAAGTAAGGTCTATTACTCCAACATTACACGAACTGGCCGAATACGAGAAAATACTTTTGAAAGCTGGCGAAAGCAGAACCTTGGATTTTAGAATTATTCCTGGCCAGCACCTATCATTTCCAGATGAAAAAGGTAATATCCTTATGGAAAACGGATACCATGAAGTACAAGTAGGTAACCTAAAAAAGAAATTTTACTTTCAACCGTTTGGACAAACGACACAAAAAACCAGCGGAAAAAATGAAAAATATTTGCAACAAGATCTACTTGAGCCTTAATTTTGCCTCTCAGCAAAACAAATCATTTTATGAAATCTTTTCTTTGCTCCTTTGGGCTAATCTTGCTCACAATGAGCGACCTATTCGCTCAGAAAAATACTGAGTTTATGCAAATGACTACTATAGAATCCGTAGTTCCGGGCGGATTAGGTCGAAGCAGAATGATAAGCACTGGCCCTGATGGTAAAATTGAAGAAGTAGTTTTGGAAAACTTTTTCAGTTTGGTAGGCATCAATTTTGGAAACATTAAAGACAACGACCAGAAAATTACCGGAAAAATTAATGCCTTGTCCAAAGAAGGTTGGGAGCTACTTCACGTGAATTCTGGCGTGTATGGAGCAGATAAAAGCACTGGAATATTTGTTACCCGATATGTTTTTCGCAGACCAACTTCAGAATAGATTCTTGAAAAAATGCAAAAGAAATCAGGTTGAAGGTTGTTTTTTTTAACTTTATTGATCTAGTTGATGCCAAATTCCATCTTTTATCACACTGGTTTTTAACATGAAGTCAGTCATATTTGTAAAAAGTTTTGGCGGTTTTTGATAGGTTAGCTTATTTTACCCATTGTTATCAGCCTTAGAATATATGAAGCTAAAAAAGTTTACCCCATTTTTGTTTCTCGTCCTCTTTTCATTTTTGCAATCTTGCGAGGATACAGAAAGCGAAGATAAATCCAGAATTGGCTCAAACGGCGACGCATCATCGGCCATTGAATTGATTTTCAGCATTGATTCTTTTCCTGAAATAAACGTTGAAAAATCAAACTCAGGCTTCGGTTCTAAGCAAGAAATAAAAGCCGATTCGCCCGACAGCCCCTATTCATTTCAAAAAGAACGGAATACAGATTGGTATAAATTCACAGCAGCGGCAGACACCAACATTGCCTTCATGCTTGAGCCGAACGACCCTTCTGACGACTTCGATTTCATGTTGTTAAAATACAATGGAGAAAGCTTCTTTACAGATTTGGAAGCTGGAAACCTAAAAGCAGAAAGAGTAAATCTTGGACTAAATGATGCATTTACTGGAATTGCAACTGGCTTGTCGTGCGACTGGGAAACCACCGAAGAATATGAAGGCCCAGGTTCTCAAATGCCTTTCAGTCGATCAATCGGTATTAAAAAAGACGAAGTATATTATTTGGTAGTTGACAACCCCAAAGCAGAAACCAAAGGCTATTTACTCAAGTTTTTCGGCTGTATCCCTGGAAGTCGTTTCAATGGCCGTGGCATCATAGCAGGAAACAAAGTATTGAAGGATGGCAAGCCAAACCCAAGTTTAGCACCACCAGCAATCGAAATACAAAGTTTTGCACCTCAAAAAGGAAAAACAGGAACCAAGATTGTGTTGAAAGGAGCCAATTTCAAAACTGCTTATGCAGTAAACTTCAATGGAGTATCTGCTGCTGAGTTTAGTGTGAACGATGACAATGAATTGGTAGCCACCGTTCCAAACAATGCGGTATCAGGAAAAATTACCGTTGCCGGTGGAGCAGGTCGAGCATCAACTGCTGGTGATTTTGTGTTCGAAGCACCCGAACCAGTTGTTTTTTCAAACTTCAATCCCAAAAAAGGCAAAGAGGGAACTACTGTAATTTTAGAAGGAAAGCAATTCACCAATGCGAGCTCAGTTTCGTTCAACGGAATCGAATCGTCTAGCTTTGTAGTAATGTCAGACAAGAAAATATCTGCAAAAGTTCCGGGTGGAGCCACTTCAGGGCAAATTCAAATTACTACACCTGCAGGTGTAGCCACTTCAAATGGAGATTTCAATATTGTTGGTTCTACACCCGCAACATCTCCGGTCGTTGTTGCCCCAGCAAACCCAGCTGACAAAAGAAATGCCTCACGCAAGCCTTGTAAGAATATATACATTGTAAAAGAAGGAAGCACCTTGTATTCTATTGCTAAGGTCTATGGGCTAACTAGCTTGGAGTTAATGAAGTACAACAATTTAAAAGATAGTATCATCTATGCAGGTGAAAGGCTTTGCGTGTATACCAAACAGGTAGCGGTTTCTCCATCTGTGGCTACTCCGGTTATTGTTCCGCCAACTAAAAAACCAGGTGCTGTAGAGACTCCTCCGGGGCAAACAGAAAAACCAATTGAGCAACCTACAAAACCTGCTGTCACCAAAACCCCGACACCTACTGATGCACCTACAAAACCTGCTGTCACCAAAACCCCGACACCTACTGATGCACCTGCAAAACCTGCTGTCACCAAAACCCCGACACCTACTGATGCACCTACAAAAGCTGCTCTCACCAAAACCCCGACACCTACTGATGCACCTGCAACACCTGCTGTCACCGAAACCCCGACACCTACTGATGCACCTGCAAAACCTGCTGTCACCAAAACCCCGCCACCTACTGATGCACCTACTGAAAATGTACCAAAAGCTGGTGGTGATGCAAAACCTGGCTCAACTGCAGATAAAAATACTGTAGCCCCAACCGAAAAGTCTTTTTATGTTTTTTGCAATACTTACAGCGTAACTACCAAAAAGCCAGTCGTAGGAACACTTCAAGTTGTAGACCAATTGAAAACCAAATACGTGACCAATATTCCAGCTGGTAAAACTGCTGCTGTACCGGTGTATAAAGATGGCGGAAACAGAAAACTCATTATTTCCGATATATTTGGTTACCGAAAAGCTGACTTTGACTTGAATTTAGACAATATCAACAATGACTCAACTCAAGGCATGGTAAACATTGTGGATGACACTATTGTAATCAACATGCCGTTGCAGCGTTTGAGAAAAAATGACATAGCCGTAGCCTACAATATTTTCTTTTTCGACGATGCCTCTGTGATGCTTCCTAAATCAACTTTCGAGCTGGAGAGCCTGTTGGAATTATTGAAAGAGAATCCCCGTTACAAAGTGAAAGTGCACGGACATGCTAACACCAAATCTGTAGGTAAATTGGTACTATTAAAGGAAAACGACAATAACTTCTTCCGCTTGTCGCCAAACAACGAATCAACCTACGGAACCACACAGTTGCTTTCTAAAAAACGAGCCGATACCATTCGAGCCTATCTGATATTCAAGGGCATTAAACCAGAACGAATTGAAACCAAAGGATGGGGAGGCTCAAAAATGCTGTACAACAAAGATTCGCCCTTGGCTTATAAAAACAAACGTGTAGAAATTGAAGTACTTGATGATTAATCCATCTCGATCAGGTTCAAGAATTTCAAGCAAACCTTGGAGAACGATGCGATCAGCATCGTTCTTTTTTTTATCCCTCATTTCTCTTCATGGATTAAGTCAAACTTTCGGTTGCCGTGATCCACTTGCCTTCAACTTTCAAGCTTCTGCTACCTTGCCTGATGGCAGCTGCCAGTATGCCTCCACATCAGTTCAACCAGCTGTTAAGTTTACAAATCTTCCAGCCAATTTGCGTGAAACTTCAGGTCTACTGCTGATAGGTCAATATTTATACAGCGTGAATGATGCAGGGAATTTCAATCTCATTCAGAAAATTGACACTTCGAGTGGGCAAGTTGTAGTACAAATTCCTGTTCTAGGTATGTCGAACAACGACTGGGAGGCCTTGACCATGGACAATGAATACGTGTACATTGGTGACTTTGGAAACAATGAAGGAATCAGAACCAATTTGCGAGTTATAAATATAGCAACATCGCTGCTAGTGGCGGCAGGAGCTAGTGGTGTGCAAGGCGAGGTCATCAACTTTAGTTACATGGACCAAGGAAGTTTCGATGTCTCTACCAGCCACAATTTTGATTGTGAAGCATTTGTTGCGCAAGGCGATTCGCTCCATTTATTTACAAAAAACAGGAGCAATTTTTTCACCAAGCACTATAAACTTTCGAAAAACCCAGGCCAACACAGGGCGTATCTGAAAGACTCGTTATTTGTTGGTGGCCAAGTAACCGATGCGGCATTGCACCCCAACAGAAACGAATTGGCATTTGTAGGCTATGTGCCTAATTCTGTTTCCGTATTCTCATATCTATTATTTGGCTATGAAGGAGATTCCTTTTTCAGCACGAATAAACGACGTTTGGAATTGCCAAATGTGACCATTTCAGGGCAAACAGAAGGCATTTGCTACACACCTTCTGGCAAATGGTTTATTTCGAACGAGTATATCAATGCAGCTATTCCGGCAAAAATTTCCTCCTTTAATCCAGGTGCTTTTGTTAATTCTTACTTTTTGCTTTCGGATGCAAAACCAAAAAAAATCTCAAGCCAAAATATTAAAATTTTCCAAAAGCAAGGGAAGATAGAAATTGAGTCGGAATCTGAACTTCGTCGTGCTCGTTTGCTGGATGTTGCGGGAAAGTCCATTTTTGAAATACCTTTGCAAGGACGGTCAGGAGAGTTTTTTTATCCTGGCAATTTTTCTGGCATTTTTCTGTTAGAAGTTTCAAATTTACACGGCGTTTCACACCAGCGCATTTGCCTTTTCTGATATGGCAGACACAACATATATCGACCGCCAGGCCACTAAACGTGAAATAACGGGGATCGCAGCATCTGTGTTGATTCATGTGGCATTGTTGCTTTTGTTCTATTTTATTTTTGCCTGGAAAGAGCCAGACCCACCACTTCCGGTATATGGTATTGAAATCAATTTTGGCACTTCCGATGCAGGAAGTGGTGATGTTCAAACTTTGGAGGCACCAGGAAATGATAAACAAACGCCTTCTAAAGCAGAAGAATCCAAACCTGTAGAAACTGAAAAACCTCAGGAAGCCAAGCAGCCAGAACCGGAGCCGGTAAATGAAATGGAATCACCATTGGTTGTGCCAACTAAAACCGAAACTCCCATAAATCCAGTAGAAAAACCAACGGAGAAAACTGAAACCAAAGAAACCAAACAACAAGCACCTGCTTCGCCTGTACCTGTCTACAATCCAAACGCAGGCGCAGGCTCTAACAACAACGGAGATAGACCAGGTACTGTAGGGGATCAGGGTAGACCAGACGGAGATATTGACAAAAAAGGATTGTACGGAGCCAAAGGTTCTGGCGGCTCTTCGCTTGATCTGGCAGGTTGGGATTGGGAAAACAAACCTGTGGTGAATGACCAATCTGCTGAAGAAGGAAAAATTGTATTCAAAATCAGCGTTGACGAGTCTGGAGAATTGATATCTGTGAAAGTAGTTGAGAAAACTGTTTCGCCTTCGTTGGTGAAAATATATCAAGCAGAAGTAGAGCGACTTACTTTTGTAAAAAAGCGAGGAAATGTAGAACCGCCTCCCATGTCAGAGGGCAGGATTACTTTTATTATAAGATCGAGGTAAACCATTGGTTTTCAACACATACCAAGAGGTTCAAAACTACCTTTACAGCTCATTGCCCATGTATCAACGCATGGGCGCTGCGGCTCTAAAGCCAAATCTGGACAATACCATTGCGCTTTGCAATGCATTGGGCAATCCCCAAACTCAGTTCAAAAGCATCCATATAGGCGGCACAAACGGTAAAGGTAGCAGCTCGCATGCCGTGGCCGCTGTATTGCAATCAGCAGGTTACAAAACTGGACTTTACACTTCTCCACACCTTAAACATTTTTCAGAAAGAATAAGAGTAAACGGCGAGCCTATTTCTGAAAATGATATTTTCAGCTTTGTCACTTCCCACTTTCAGCTTTTTGAAGGTATTAAACCATCGTTTTTCGAAGCCACAGTTGCCATGGCTTTCTGGCATTTTCAACAAAAAGAAGTGGAGGTAGCCGTAATCGAAGTTGGTTTGGGAGGTAGGTTAGACTCCACCAACATCATTACACCTGATCTTTGCTTAATCACCAACATTTCCTGGGATCATGCCGACTTACTTGGTCCCACTTTGCAGCACATTGCCAGGGAAAAGGCTGGAATCATCAAATCCAAAAAACCCATTATAGTAAGTGAATATCAGGATGAAGTGGCAGAAATATTTGAAAACAAGGCAAAAGAAATGGAAGCACCTCTTGCCTTTGCTTCTAAGAAATGGAGTTTGGAGAACATAGGTAAAGTTGAAAATGGAATACAGGTAATCTGTAATAGTGAAAGCAAAAATTTTGAACTAACGTATTCATTAACAGGATACTATCAACTTAAAAACATTCCTGGTATTCTGGAAACAATTGCAACATTGAATACATTGGGCTACACCGTTTCGGATGATAGCATTCAAAAAGGATTGTCAAATATTTCCCAATTGACGGGTTTGAAAGGAAGGTGGCAGGTAATTAACCAAAAACCACTCGCTATTGCTGATACTGCACACAACGAAGCAGGAGTTGCAGAAATCGTAAAACAGATTTTAAGCTTACAATTTAAAAACCTCCATATAGTTTTGGGAATGGTTAACGATAAAGACCACGACAAAATACTAAAGTTATTACCAACCAATGCTCAATACTATTTCACCCAGCCTCAAATAGATCGAAAGTTGCCTGCTGATCAATTACAGCAAAAAGCATTGCGATTTGAATTATTTGGAGATGTTTTCGAAAATCCAAATCTGGCTTTAAGACATGCAATGGCAGTAGCAGATACCGACGACTTTATCTTCATAGGGGGTAGCACCTTCGTTGTGGCTGACCTCGAAAATCTGTAGAACTAACGATTTTGTATCAGGTAAGCCCATCCGAACACCCTGGGAATTCCTCCATTTTTTTCCAAAAAACATACAAGTAATAAACCAAGGCCTTCTTGCCTAAAATCTTCTGCGCCATGCAAGACCTTTGAGCTGTTGAAGAAATCACCGGCCGCATTGGCTGGCATTGCTTTCAACATATGAAAAATGATTGTTTGTTCCAGTGAATTTTTGAGTAACAGATATGAAGCAACCTTACAGTAAATCTCGATTTACAATCGCTATCCTTGTTTTCCTCATGATTGGCAGCCTATCTGCTGAGTTATTTGGACAGTGCATAGCTATGCGGGATTTTAGAAATGGAAATCGTCCAACCTTCGCTCCAAGGAAAAACTATCGTTGCTTGTCGGCTGGCCAAATTCCGACCACAGTTCATACCATAACATTTGTTTCGCCTGTCTCGAATATATCAGTGAATTGGGGCGATGGCACTATTCAAGCCATTCCTGGTCCAACTTCTTCCATTTCTTACACCTACACCACAACTGGAATTTTTAATTATACCATTACGCAGCCAGGCTGCAACACCATCATACAGGGCATTTTCATTAATGACTATAACACATCGGTTCCGGGACTTGGATTTATAGCACCGCCTTTTAACAACACCCGGGTTTGTTTGCCTCATACTATAAATCTTCGAAACTCTACCCCAGGCATGAATGGATTTACTGAATTCTTTATCAACTGGGGCGATACCAAGAGAGACACAGTAGATTTCAGGTCTTTCAATGAAAACATTCCCCATGAATATGAAGAAGGCAGGCGGCTCTGCAACGTGCGTATAATCATTGTTTACAACAACATTTGTGGTGTAATTCCTGGTAATCAGCCACCACCTGTTCTAAACCTTGGCCCCTATCTTTTCATGGAAAAAGACTCGGCCTTCACTCAAACTCCACTGATTACAATTTGCGAACCTACTGCTGTAACTGTGCGAGATGCCTCAAAGTTAAATTGCCTCGACACAGTCAGCCGACAAATAAGCTGGGCGTCAGTCCGTGGATTAAATGGGGCCTTAAACTATCCCGGAGACAATGTTTTCAGGACCTACAACCTAGGCTTGAACAAAGAAGTTGTACTACCTGCCTCTATGTTCACACCAGTACCAGCCGACAGCACATATCAGGTAAGGCTCAATCTTCGAAATAACTGTGGGCAGGACACCGCTTTTGCGACCATCAAATATGTGCGGCCAAACATGCCCAGATTCACCGTTGTGAATGACAATCCATGCCCAGGCGAACCCATGTCATTCAACAATACATCATCAGATCCGTATGGTATTCAGGAATATGAGTGGGATTTTGGTGATGGAAATATTGAAATAAACAATCTCCCAACGGTAAACCACACCTATACTTTTGGTGGCAATTACACCGTGCGCCTTTCGGCAAGTATAAAAGGTCACGAAGGACAGGTTTGCAGTTTAACAACAACAATTCAAGTATTAGTAAGACCCTCAGTTACTCCTATTCTTCGACTTAGTCCTTCAAAAATAGGATGCGATTCGTTGTTGGTCAATGTAAAAAATATTTCTGTAAATGCTTCAGGAGCACAATGGCTAGGTTGGCAGCTATCCGAATCGCCACTTATCACAGCAGGTGCAGGTTTCTTGCCTGAGCAACCAAGTTCAAATCCTAACGTGGCTCAAATTGTGAGTCAAAATGTGACCGACAGCTCCTTTTTAGTGAGGTACCGCCTGTACGGTGCTTACATCATGCGGGTGCGGGCACAATCGCCTGGTTGCCCAGAGTTTTTTGGAGAAGATACTGTTCAGATTTTTCCATCGCCAACCATTAGATGGGCAAGAAATCGCAATTCATTGTGTTTAGGCGAATTACTCCGCATCAGAGATAGCAGCAGAGTAATTCAAACAGATCCACGAGGATTACCAAACACCTGGAACCGATTGACCTGGGAGCTGGATATGGGTGACAACACTATATACCGATCTGCCGTGCCAGTAGCCAACAACTTCGACAATCCCGTAACTTCAAACAGGGCGACAAACCATACGTACCAACGAGCGGGCACATTCTGGGTGAAGTTGAGGGTAAAATCTAGCTCAAATTGTTGGGTAGCTGATAGCTTTCAAGTCAATGTTCGGCCCAATGCAGTGCCCAGGTTTTCGCTCACCCGAGTGGGTTGTAACAACAGCGAAGTACAGGTGAACAACTTCTCACAATTTGAAGCAGATAAATATGAATTACTCGTGTTCAGAGGTGGAAGCCTGGTAAGTCAATACACCCGATTTCAAAAAGATACTTTTAACATATTCCTACCTTACACCCCTCCAGGTGACAGCACAGTATACCTAGTCAGGCTAAGAGCAAAAACCGGAAATGGTCCGGATTCCTGCTCTTCTACGTCACAACCTGTTATTATCCGCATTGCTCCTGCACCTATTTCATCCTTTATAGTTCAACCAGTTACGGATGGTTGCAGTCCATTATCAGGCGTAAGTTTTCTGAATACATCAGCTAATCTACCTGTGGAAGGAGGCGTTCAATTCCAATGGAGATTTGGACAAGGTCGAACCTTTGATGGGCCCAATCCGCCAAATCAGGATTTTGAAAACAATGGTTTATTTATACGAAGAGACACGATTAGCTTGTCGCTGATAAGAGCAGACGGCTGCGTATACACTTCGACCCGAATTATCGTTGTTTACCCCAGCCCAAGGGCTCAAATTGAATCACCTGACTCTATTTGCAGCGGCGAAACAATCAGACTCGAAGGCAACGGTGTAGGTGTAAATGCTTACAGCTGGCAATTTCCGGACTTCGATGCATCTACTACCACCGAAGTTTCGCCAACTAAAGTGTTTACAAACTTAACCAGAGAGCCAAGATTCTACACCATCCGACTCTCTGTGATCTCGGCGGCCAACTGCACCACAACCGTTGAGAAAATCATAAAAGTGAACCCAAATCCAACGGCAAATATTCTTACTACCACAATACAAGAACCAAATTGTGGAGCTCTGAATGTGAATTTCAGGTATAGCAATCTAACAAATGCTGTTCGATTCGTTTGGAACTTTGGAGATAATGACACGTTGGTTTCAACAGATACTTCTTGGTTTTCCAGAAATTTTACCAACGAAACAGCTTCACCGTTCAATAGAACTATTTCACTTACGTCCTATTCGACCCGAGGTTGCTTTGCAACTGTAAATCAACAGATTACTGTCAATCCATTTGTAAAGGCACGTTTTAAACAATCAGCAGACAGTGGCTGCACCCCCCTTTCTGTAACATTGCTTGACAGTTCGACGGCGGCATCAAATGTAAAAACCTGGCTTGTAAACGGACAAGTGTTCAACAATTTGGGTCAAGTGAATACTGTATTGCGAAATCAAGGCCTGGTAGATACTGTTTTTGTGGTGAAACTGGCCGTGCGAAACAACACAGGTTTCAATTGTAGAGATACCATGACACGAACCATTAAGGTGTTTGCCAAACCTAAAACAATGTCCCTTACGGCCACTCCAAATCTAGGCTGTAGTCCGGTTTCAGTCGATTTTCAAAATGATGTGCTCAATGCCACACGCCATTTCTGGGATTTCAGAGACGGAAGATTTGACACAACGCAGGTTGGAACAGGCAATACCCATATTTTCGAAAATCTAAACACAGTTCAAACACTGAATTTCAATGTGTTAAGAATTTCAGAATCGCAAAAAGGCTGTAGAGATAGTGCTTCGGTAAATGTTTCTATTCGCCCTTTCACCAGGGCAAATATCACTACAGTCGGCGACACAACTGGCTGTGCACCATTTGCAGTGCAGTTCAACAGCGGAACAAGCGTTAATACAAACAGCTTTACATGGAACTTTGGCGACGGATCAACACCAACTAGTGCTCCTAATCCGCTTAAAACATTTGTAAACAACTCTGATTCAGTCCAATATTTCACAGTTCAATTGATAGCCAGGAGAAACGAAGTTCAGAACTGCCCTGACACAACGACTAAAAAAATTACAGTTTATCCGCTTCCTGTGTCTGATTTCAGGCTCGACAGAACGGAAGGATGTGGCCCGCTTTCTGTAACAATGACAAATAATTCAGCTGGCTCAAATGCTGGATTTTGGGTGATAACAGCAGGAGGCCTTAGCGACACCATCCGCAGACCAGCCAGCTTCGACACTGTTTTTGTGAATCCCAATTTCGTACCTAAAACCATTAGAATTGAATACTTAGCCTTCAATCAGTTTGGTTGCACAAGCAAAAGCGAGCAATTGGTCAGGGTTTTCCCTAATCTAACAGCCAGGTTTAATGCCTCTACCCAGGGCTGCACACCGCTTCGTGTAAGTTTTGAAAACAGATCTGAAAACACAGGAGGAACTTACTACTGGAATTTTGGTGATGGCAGGGCTAGCACCAATGAAAACCCAATTCATACCTTCACGTATTCTGGCCCCACTGACACGACTTACAGGGTAGTCCTTAGCTCCATTTCTGAAAACGGTTCTTGCATAGCTTCAGACAGTTTAGACATTAAGGTGTTTGGCCGACCAGCAAACGACTTCGACATTACAAGTCCCCTCATCATGGTTTTGCCACAAAACGCAGTAACCATCAGAAATAATACTGTTAACAGGGAAAGTTGGAGGTATCGCTGGAATTTTGAAGACCTTCAAGGGAAGCAAGATACTTCAAAAGCAGAAACATTTGATTTTACCTACAACCTGCAATACGAAGATTTCACCTTCCTGGCCGACACCATATTTAACATCACCATGATTGCCAGGCATCCTGCCGGCTGTGCCGATACCTTGGTAAAAACCATTATCATTAAACCTGGAAAACCTGAGGCAAATTTCTTTGCCACCATCAGAGAAGGTTGTGTGCCACTCACAGTGACTTTTAGAGACAGTTCGAAATTTGGTCGATGGTATGAATGGGAATTTGGAGATGGAGATGGAAATGGAGGTTCGTCCTTCGAACGTCATCCCGTGTACACATACACAACTCCGGGCCTGAAGAAAGTTAAACTTTTAGTAAAAGGCTACGGGGGCTCTGATTTGGAGGAAAAAGTTGCTTATATCAATGTATTAGCCTCTCCTTCGGCCAGATTCACTACCGATCCTAAACCACCAAGAGAAGTAATTGTGCCAGAAGAATATGTGAGTTTTTCAGCGCTGGAATCGAACATAAGCTATCAATATAGCTGGAACTTTGGCGACGGAAATACGAGCAACGAAAGAAGTCCAAACCACAACTATACTAATCCTGGAGCCTACAATGTTTCGCTCACTGTGGTTGGCGAAAATGGTTGTTCGGCAACAGACACGATACGAAATGCCGTATTGGCTATTGGTTCTGAGTACATACGAACCCCAAATGTATTTTTACCAAATCCACTTTACTCAAATGGAGGTGTTATTGGCCGGGAACTCACACAGGACATTTTTTATCCTCAAACCAAAGGGGCTAAATCAATTAAAATCCAGATTTTTAACAGGTGGGGGCAACTGTTCTTCCAAAGCAACCAACTATACAGAGGTTGGGATGGCTATGTGAATGGAAAACTAGCTCCCTCTGGCACATACGTCTACAGAATAGAAGTTACGTATGTAACCGGCAATCAACAAGTAATCACAGGTGATATCACAATAATCAGGTAAGGCAATGAGACATTTTTTGAGCTCAGATTTTTTCAGAAAACTTGGACTTATTGCAATAGGTTCGTGCCTCTTAGGCGCAGATTCTTATGCACAAGATCCTCAGTATTCCCAGTTTTTTGCAGCTCCCTTATACCACAATCCAGCTTTAGCCGGAGGTGCATTTAAAGGAAGATTTATTGGGAATGCCAGAATGCAATGGCCTTCGATTCCAGGTGCTTTTTCAACGGCCTCGTTTTCATACGACCAGTTTTTTAAGCATTACAACTCAGGAATTGGCTTTATAGCGACACGGGACAAGCAGGGAACGGGTGGCTTGCTTACCACATCCATTGCTGCACAATACTCCTATCAGGTGAATTTAACTGATAAATGGAGCGCCAGAGGTGGGTTAAATTTCGGCTATGGCAGCCGATCCATCAATTGGTCGAAACTCACCTTTCCAAATCAGCTCAACAATTCAGGTGTGGCTGTTGCTCCTGATATCCCTCCTATTCAAAGTGCCAACTATTTTGACGCTGGAGCGGGTGCCTTGGTCTACTCCAGGTACTTTTGGGCTGGACTGTCAGCCCTGCACATGAACAGGCCTAATCAGGCACTTGTTGGTGGCAATATTGGGCAGTTGGCTGAACTTCCAATGCGCATCAATCTGACTTCAGGGATCATGATTCCGCTTGAGAAACGGATGTATGGCCGAGGCTACAATGCAGACAATGTGGTAAAAAGTATTACCCCAACATTGCTATACAAGCGTCAAGGTAATTTTCAACAACTTGATATAGGTGCTTATTTAACAGTATCTCCATTAATTTTAGGTATGTGGTACCGTGGATTACCCGTTTTAAAAGTTGAAAACTCTACCGTTTTCAATCAGGATGCATTGGTTTTCTTGGTTGGCTTCAAGCGTGAAGACCTCAGCATTGGCTACAGCTACGACCTTACGATAGGCAGGTTGGGAGCAGGTACACAAGGGGCACACGAAATATCCATTTCTTATGAATTTGACACACCTCAAAAAAGGAGGAGGAAGTTTTCTCCCATACCTTGTCCACGTTTCTAATGGCAATAAAAAAAGGGGCTTGAGCCCCTTTTTTTATTCTTAAAAGTATACCCTTATCTAGTTTCGAATCAGGTTTTTCTCTTTATATTTTTTTATTTGTGCTTTCAATGCTTCTACTGCGACATCGGTGGCAGCTTCAAAGGTGACACCCTTCTCTTTGGCAAAGAGCTGCCCTCCTGGTATGTTCACTTTAATTTCTACAACTTTATTTTCGTGGTTCTCACTATCCTTATTTAGCTTCAGGAACACCTCTCCGCTCGTTATTCGGTCGTAGAAGGTTTCTAGTTTGTCGGCTTTTCTTTGGATGAATTCGAGCAGTTTAGCGTCTGCGTCGAAGTGGATTGAATGCATTTGCAGCTTCATAGTTCAACAAATTTTTAAATTAACGATTTCAGAAATGTAAAAGGGCTGTGAAATGTAAAGTGCTTTTTTGAAAATGTCAAGACCTAGGGTGCGTTTTTTTATAGACCTCTTTCAACTTCTCGACAGAGGTATGCGTATATACCTGAGTAGCAGCCAAACTGCTATGACCCAAGGCTTCCTTAATGGCATATAAATCTGCACCATGGTCGAGCAAATGTGTGGCAAAACTATGTCTTAATACATGCGGGCTTGCCTGTTCAAGGGCACCTGTCAAGTTCAAATATTTTTTCACAATCCGGTTGATGAGCATAGGATACGTTTGTTCGCCTTTTTGTGTAACGAAAAGCCAGTGTGTTTGATTGTTGACCATTTCCTTTTCTCGCTCCTCTACATAATGGAGCAACAATTTTCGCAATTCATTGTGTAAAGGGGCTATGCGTTCTTTGTTTCTCTTTCCCAAAACCCTAATCCAACTATTTTCAACATCTATATCACTGATTTTCAAGCCTATCAATTCCCCCCGACGAATGCCTGTGCCATATAGCAATTCGATCATTGTCCGGTCACGAAGGCCCTCAAAGTCAGCTGAAAACACTTGGCCTTCCAGGAGTTCACTTAGCTTGCTTTCCTGCACAACAACAGGAAGCTTTTTCGGCACTTTAGGTTTTTGTATGTGCTCTGTAGGATTTAGGTCAATGTGACCTTCACGAAGCAAATACTTGTAATAAGAACGTAATGAGGCTAATTTTCTTGAAATCGAGTTGGCACTCACCCCTGTTTCGTGTAGCCAAACCATCCAACTTCTTAGTTCGTTCCGACTTGCCTCTATAGATGTTTTTTGAAAAAAATCGAGTATATACTGCTCAAACTGAAGCAAATCTGATCTGTAAGCAGCAAGCGTATGAATACTTCCTCCTTTTTCAAATTGCTGGTAGGTTAAAAAAGAAACGACCATATCAGCATGCAATATGCCAATATGGTCGTATATATTGTAAAAAATCTAAGAACTATTAGTAATTGTCCTTAGCGTACATGTTTTGCTTGTGCGAAGCTTTCAGCACCTGACTTCTTCTTTCAATAGAAGGTTTAGTGAAAAACGATCGGCGTCTTAATTCTCTAAGAACACCTGTTTTTTCAAACTTCTTTTTGAAGCGTTTAATCGCTTTGTCGATCGATTCGTTTTCTTTTACGTTTATTATCAGCATGCTGAAAAATCTAATTGGGCTGCAAAAGTAAAATTCTGAATTTAGAATTACAACTTCGAAAAGCAAAAATTGTCTGACCCATTAGAGAAAAAGAACGAAAACCCTATAAAATGGAATATGCGACTGCGGGCGACCAGATATTTGCAAATTAAATTAAGCGCCCACAGTGGTTTAAACCTACTTTTTGATTTTATTTTTAAAATTTTCCAAATTTACTTTTGAAAATAAAATAACAAACCAAATTTTGCGCCTCAATTTTAAAATAGGGAACACTATGTATTGGACACTTGAGCTTGCATCCTATCTGGAAGATGCTCCCTGGCCTGCAACAAAAGACGAATTGATTGACTTCTCAATTCGTTCGGGTGCACCCATGGAAGTGGTAGAAAATCTTCAGGAACTGGAAGATGACGGGCAGCCTTATGAAAGCATTGAGGAGATCTGGCCCGACTATCCTACCAAAGATGATTTCTTCTTCAACGAGGACGAATATTAATTTTGCTGGGCATCGATATTCAATCGGCGGGTTACGAGTCCAAGACCGTGATTCGCCGATTGTCTTTTCAGTTAAATCAACCTACGTTATTAGTAGTAATAGGACACAACGGTTCAGGAAAAACCACACTCTTTCGATGCATTGCAAGTTCTATTGCCTTTCAAGGAAGTGTAACCTGGAACAACAATCCTATTCATTATGGAAACCAACCTGTAGCGTATCTGCCACAGCGAAACACCCTCCACTTTCCGATTTCGGTATTGGAGCTCATCAGACTGGCAATTGACCCAGAGAAAAACCGCTGGTTTGGCTACACTCCAATTGAAAATAAACAAGCAGCAGCATTAGCGTCTGCCTTTGGCTTAGGCGACAAGCTCATGGACGACATGAACCAGTTGTCGGGCGGGCAGCAGCAACTTGCATGGATGGCGCAACTTGCAGCACGACAAGCATCGGTTTGGGTGCTTGACGAACCCACACAAAGTCTGGATTTACATCACAAGCATTTGATTGCTAAGAATCTTGAACAACAGGTGCACGAGAACAAACGTATAGTCATTTTTTCAACGCATGACATCGACCTACTAGAAGGCTTCGAAGGGTTGCTGATCAATTTGTCTGAAATGGAACCAAAACTGGAAAAAATCTCTGTTCAAAGCATTGAAAGAGCCAAATCGTTTTTAAAACAAGCTCCTTTAAAAAAGTAGATGAAATCCACTTACAGTTCCTCAAAAATGAGATTGTGATTTGTGTAAATGCAAATATCTGCAGCGATTCCCAAGCTTTGTTCTACAATTTGTCGGGCTGAAAGCTGGGGTGCACTTTTCACCAAAGCCATAGCAGCAGCTTGCGCATACATGCCTCCTGATCCAATTGCAGCAATCTGATTTTCAGGCTCCAACACATCGCCAGTACCAGAAATGATGAGTATTTCTGATTTATCGGCACAAATCATCATAGCCTCGAGTTTTCTTAAATATCTGTCTGAACGCCAATCCTTTGCTAACTCAATGGCGGCTCTTTTCATGGCTCCACGGTAAGTATTGAGCTTTTCTTCAAATTTTTCAAGCAGGGTAAAAGCATCAGCAGTTGAACCTGCAAAACCGGTAACCACGGTGCCATTGTGAAGTCTTCGCAATTTTTTCACGTTTCCTTTCATCACCGTATTACCTAAAGTTGCCTGACCATCAGCCCCAATCGCCACGGCGCCGTTGTGAATGATGCCCAAAATGGTGGTAGCGTGAATCTGTTGCATGTTGTTTGTGCCTATTTCTGAAACTATTTGGAGGGCTGCAAACCAAAGTCTAATTTTGCACTTCTCAAATTTTAGTTTACATGGTAGAGACTTTCGTAAAGTACAAAGTAAAAGACATCTCCCTGGCCGAATGGGGTCGCAAAGAGATTGGATTGGCAGAAGCAGAAATGCCAGGTCTTATGGCCCTTCGTGAAGAGTTTGGCGCTTCACAACCATTGAAAGGTGCCCGCATTGCTGGTTGCCTTCACATGACCATTCAAACCGCAGTGTTGATTGAAACATTGGCAGCCCTGGGCGCTGAAGTTACTTGGTCATCCTGTAATATTTTCTCAACGCAAGATCACGCTGCTGCTGCTATTGCTGCCGCTGGCATTTCTGTTTATGCCTGGAAAGGGCAAACTGCGGAAGAGTTTGATTGGTGTATTGAGCAAACCTTGTTTTTTGGTGAGGACAGAAATCCGTTAAACATGATTTTGGACGATGGTGGCGATTTGACCAACATGGTGCTAGATCAATATCCGGAAATGGTTCAAGGCATTAGAGGTATTTCTGAGGAAACCACCACTGGTGTGTTGAGGCTTTATGAAAGAATGAAAAAAGGCACATTGCCGCTTCCTGCCATCAATGTAAACGACTCGGTTACCAAATCGAAATTCGACAACAAATATGGCTGCAAAGAATCGGCTGTTGATGCTATTCGCAGAGCTACCGATGTGATGATAGCTGGCAAAGTGGCTGTTGTAGCAGGTTATGGCGATGTAGGAAAAGGCACAGCTGAGTCACTTCGTGGTGCTGGTGCCCGTGTGATGGTCACTGAAATTGATCCAATTTGTGCGCTTCAGGCAGCAATGGACGGATTCCAGGTTGTGAAAATGGATACTGCCGCACCGTTGGCTGATATCTTTATCACTGCCACTGGCAATCACACCATCATCACTGATCGTCATTTCAAAGCCATGAAAGACAAAGCTATCGTTTGTAACATAGGCCATTTCGACACTGAAATTGATATGGCTTGGTTGAATGAAAACTATGGTCACTCAAGGGTTGAGATTAAACCACAGGTTGACAAGTATACTTTAAACGGCAAAGACGTGATATTACTGGCGGAAGGAAGATTGGTAAATCTTGGTTGCGCCATGGGCCACCCTTCATTTGTAATGTCAAACTCTTTCTGCAACCAGACATTGGCACAGATAGAGCTTTGGACAAACCACAGCAACTATGAAAATCAGGTCTACGTACTTCCAAAATACCTGGATGAAAAAGTTGCCCGTCTTCATTTGAAGAAAATCGGTGTTGAGCTGGAAGAATTGACCAAAGACCAGGCAGACTACATTGGTGTGCCATTGGTTGGTCCTTTCAAATCAGAACAATACAGGTACTAAAATTTTAGTATTGAAGAAAAAAACCCGTTTGAACAAAGCGGGTTTTTTTTGGAGCTACTTTCTTTAAGCCTTGGAAACCAAATCAGGATTTTAAACTATCATGGGAACTTCCATGAGTAGCAACTCTGCATTTTCGTCTGCTACAATGCTCATTTCCTGTGTATTCCAAATGCCAAGCCCATCTCGGGAAGCCATAGATTGCCCATTAATAGTAATTTTTCCAGAAAGCAAAAACGCATAGACTCCATTGCCCACTCTATTGAACCTGTAAGTTGTTTTAAACCCTTTGTCTAGCGTACCCAGATTAAACCATGCGTCCTGATGAATCCATGCACCAGCATCGTCTGGATTGGGAGAAATGATTTGTTGCAGTTTGTTGCGTCGGTCATTCATGGTAAGCGAAATTTGATCGTAACGAGGAGTTACGTTTCGCTTGTTGGGTATGACCCAAATTTGCAAAAACTTCACTTCAGCATCCCGGTTGCGGTTGTACTCGCTGTGCTTAATGCCTGTTCCAGCACTCATCACCTGCACATCTCCGTTTCTGATCACAGCCACATTGCCCATACTGTCTTTGTGTTCAAGATCGCCAGCCAATGGAATGCTGATAATTTCCATGTTGTCGTGCGGATGTGTACCAAAACCCATTCCGGCAGCTACTGTATCGTCGTTCAGAACCCTTAAAACACCAAAATTCATGCGTTCAGGGTTGTAGTAGTTGGCGAATGAAAAAGTATGATAACTTTTCAACCAGCCATGGTCTGCTTTGCCACGGGTTTCAGCTTTATGAAAAATAATGTTAGCCCACTACTGTCCAACAAAAATTAGCATACGTCCGGCCATCATTGATAGGGTTAAATAGAGGGCATTTTTCTTGTGGTTTTCGTTTTCAGATTCAAATTGTATTAAACAAGGAAAG
>Ga0247844_1000155_pt1 | contig 143612 bp, 117 predicted proteins | sample LaCtaG_FD_192421 | JGI IMG/M metagenome (GOLD analysis project Ga0247844, IMG submission 192421) | Freshwater microbial communities from meromictic Lake La Cruz, Castile-La Mancha, Spain - LaCruzMarch201714.5m_1 | ecosystem: Environmental > Aquatic > Freshwater > Lake | place: Spain...
GTCAAAACGAAGCTTTAATTGATTATATAGTTTCATATACTAATAATTTTTAGCTAAGATAATAAATATCAATGATATATACAAATTTTCAAGCAACTTTTTGACTAAAAAAACAGACTCTAATTACTACTTTTGTACCACCTTCTTTCCTTTTTATATGGATTTGTTGAGGTAGAGGGGTGCGCTGCAATCTGTCCGGTCCGCAAAAACTGAAGATGAGCCGCCCCTTTTTTCTACCCTTTTTTTTTGTTTTACCACCATACTTGTTTCCTTTTTTCATAAGTAAATATTCGCTCTTCATGTCCTTTAGTTAAATCTTTCAATAAAAAAAGAGCATTGGTCGGAGCATTATTATACGTTAATGTTTGTGTTTCTATCGATCCGGTCTGCTTACCTAATGAGACCCATTGATTATCCCAATAAAATAATTCGTATATTTCACCTTCACGAATAAAATTATCATCGTTTCGGGGTAAATATCTGATTTTTTTTATTTGAGTAGGATTCGAGAATTCAAGTCCGACCCAGTTATCGCTAACTCGGCTTATTTTCATATAGGTTAACGAATTATTGTCAAATACTACTTCCGGTTTTTCACAATCTTTGTCATAAATGAGCTTACCTGAAATTTTATTGTTGTTTGAATCATATACTTCAATTTCTGCCATTTCTGAACCATTGCCTTTGGGAATTAGATAGCGAAAATAGTTACAAGTTTTTAAAGTGTCTAATGTTATAGTTTGGTAGTTATTATTGAATAAATTCCCAATTACATGGATGTCTTTTGCATCACTAAAATTGGGCTTAGTTGCCACCTGAAACTTGCTGTTTTTAAGACGCTTATTGTATATATTGATATTCGGATTGTAAAACTTGCGAGTTAGTTTTAAAGTCTGTAGTTTCAACAGATCGGGTTTAAGTTCAATCTTAGTTACAGAATCTATATAGGTCACAGGATATCCGGCTGGAAGTATGTGTTCGTTGTAATAATAGCAAGGCAAATACATGATATTTTTATTCATGCTACAGAATTGGGCTTTATCATTTTTTATTTCGGCCCAATGAACAGGTACCCACTCATCTCTAGTTGATACTGCTAAATATGCATATTTTCTCTTTTGAATATTGGTATTAAGTTCGGAATTGATATTGACAACTTTATAATACTCCGAAGTTACATCAATAAAACATGAGTCATTGAATATCTCTGGAATATCTTCATTCCCTCGTAAATAAGCCAACCCGTTTTTATTGATAGAATATGTCCGTCTGTATATTTTTGGAGCAATCCACAATGAGAAAACTTCGTTAGATTTTAAATGGTATCCTAATTTAGCTTTAACACCAGCTCCAAAGTCTAGTGGTTTTTTATCAGGAGTCAATAGAGTATTCCATTCATGACTACCGCTTTTTTTACCCCAAAATGGGACAAAATCAATGGATACAGGTATTCCTATTGACATACATATATATGAAGTTAATTTGGCAAATTCAAAGCAACTTCCAACTTTAAGTTTTTCAAATGTAATTGGGTCAATGTCTGGAGAAGGATAATGAGATTTTAGCTGATTTTTCATGATGTTTTTTAACGTGTCACAAAAGTAATAGGATGCGCTATCTCCTTTCTTTTTGTAAATGGAGGTATATAATGGATAGTACTTGTTGTTAAAATAGTTTCTCCAGTTAGTGAATTTCTCATTTCCGATTTTATACGGCAAAACAAATTCACAAAAGTCTTGAAACTTTAATTGTTTGCATTGTGGTTGCTTAAACAATTTAAAAGCATTGTCGATATTTTCAATAAGAAAATCTGATTTAATAGTGTCTTTATCATATTTGAAAATATAATCAATTAGTTTAGGTTCAAATACATTAAAGATTGAATCGTAATATGAAACATAATCAACACCAGTCAGTTGTTGTAGGAGGGGAGATGAAAGGGACTTAGATAAGAGATCCCAGTTATTTGAATAATAGGTATAATGCGGTTGCATGTTATCAATCAGAAAAATTGCCGCTTTTCTTTTTAATGAATCTGCCGGATTTTTGGAATAATGATTTATTACTAACTTTAATTCTGATTGATTCTTGTCAGCATCGTTTAAATTTATTGAATGGAGTGGTAAGAAGATGTAAAGAAATAGAATTGCATAAATTGATCGGAATTTCATAGTAGTTGTTGTTGTTGTTGTTGTTGTTGTTGTTGTTGTTGTTGTTGTTGTTGTTGTTGTTGTTGTTGTTGTTGTTGTTGTTGTTGTTGTTGTTGTTGTTGTTGTTGTTGTTGTTGTTGTTGTTGATGTGGTTTAACGAATGCAAATGTATATCAATACAACATTGTTAAATAGCAAAATCGTACATAATCATGGAATACGGTTCTTTTTTTATCAAAAAACGCTAAAATTGTTTGAATTGATGTGAAATGTGGATTCTGTAAATATAATTGTGTCGTTTAATGCTAAGCACAATTTTTCTTTTTTCTTATGGTTGTTGTTTTTGTTCTAGATTTGTCGTGTGCTAATTTTTACATTCGAGCTTCTGTCTTCTTTTCCTTTTTTAGGCTTGCAGGTAACGAGAGTCTGCGAAAAAACACCAATTATCATTTATATATTCGGATACCTGTCTGAGAATAATTTCAAATATGCAACCCCCGATCCCCTTAGCGTAACCTGCGTAGTTAAAGTTCGGCTGAGCGTCCTCGCTCAGTCGTGCGGGAAGGAAGGCTCCGCCTTCCATATTATATTATCGAATCGTCCGTATTAATGGCATTGCCAATGTATACTTATTTCCAACATAAAGCATCAAAGATATATATATATATATATTATATTTTAATAAAACTAATTTTATATTCAATTAAATGAACTGAGTAGTCTATCTGCTAAAATTGCAGTATTTCATGGCATCTCAAAAATAAAAATCAACTTTCCCAATCCGTTAGCTAACGGATTGGAAAAGATAAATAGCTTATATCACCACTTGCATTATGGGTGTGCCATAAGCGGAAGTACCAGTAATGGTTACTGCTGCTACTCGAAACCAGTATTTATTTAATGGCACAAGTTCAGTAAGTAATACTGAAGTTTGCGGGGTTACTTGCGCATTTACCCAATCGCTATCATTGCCTGGATTTTCGCCCATAAAGTACTGCCAGATATAGGAGCGTGCACCTTCCACCTTTTGACGACGTAGCTGAACTGAACCTGACTTTTCGCCCAATTCTACGCTAAATTCTGGTCGAACAGAAGGAGATGGTTGTTTGGCCAGACTAAAGCCCGAACTCAATATCACTGCACTATCGCCTTTGGCAATTCTATCTACATAATAAGCCTCGGTACGCATATTATCTACCCAAACCTCTTCTGCTTGGTGCATGAGTGCGGTTTCTTCTTTTCCACCACTCAGGGAAGCCACGTAACGTGTTTCGAGCAAGTCGGTACTTGCTTTAAGGTCGTCAAGTGTTACATCGGGAGTTGTAAATTTAGGATTCAACTTCATTTTACTTTCTACATTTCTTCCAGCTTCAATTTTGTGAGCAACTGGCATTTTGATAAAATCAAGTACTACATGGTCTTTTTTCATTTTTCATTTTTTTTAGAGGATTATTAAAATTATTGTTTTGATTGTTTTTCAATATTAATATTAGGGTTGTTTTACTTTTGGAGCAGGTTTAGTTACTTTTCCTACAGGTTTAGTTACTTTTCCTACAGGTTTAGTTACTTTTCCTTCAGGTTTAGTTACTTTTCTTACAGGTTTAATTACTTTATCTGTAGGTTTAGTGATTTATCTTACAGGTTTAATTACTTTTCCTGTAGGTTTAGCTACTTTTCTTACAGGTTTAATTTCTATATCTGTAGGTTTAGTGATTTTTATTGTAGGTTTAGTTACTTTTCCTATAGGTTTGTCCAAATTTTTAAGCGGCACAGTCAATCTAAAATTAAGAGCGGCATTTTATTCTTATAGTATGGTTTAGCGAATTGGATAAAATGCCTTTGTTCACTATCACTCTGTTTATTGACTGTGCCGCTAGAAAAATTATTCTATCTGGAAATCCCCTGTCAAATTTGTAGTACCATAAGTAATGGTTAGGGTATAATTGCCAGTTGTCCATGTGCTGGAGGATAGATACACTTCTTGAGTGTTGCTGGTATCTACGGTTTGCTGACAAACAATTTGATTCATCTCATCGTACACTGTAATAAGTGCGCTGCCTAACGACATTTCAAAATAAACAGCCAGTTCAGTTTCATCAACAGTGGCTGATACTGGAATGTAAATTAGCGAAAGCGGACGTGGTCCAGGATTAATGGGGTCTTTTGTTAAGTCAATTTCATTTGCAATGGCCGACATCGAAAATGTCAACAATGTGAATACTGTAAATAAAATGGTTCGTTTCATTGTGAAATGTTTTAAAGATTGAATTAATTGTTTATTTTTGCATTCAAAGTTATCCATTGTTCATCGCAACACAAAAAAAAAGTGTTGTAAGGGGCTTTATTGTTTTTTATTGTAAATTCCTGATTATCATTGAATAAGAATTGTTTATTGAAAATAAATTAGTAAGGAAGCTAAACTCGCTTTCAAAGTGGGAAAATTTAACCAACCCTTTTTGCAAAAAAACCTTTTATGGAATGCTCTTATGAGTAATATAAAATGTATCTTAACAAAACGGATTGTCATAATATTAAATCTCGAAAACCCCATGACCAAACGAAAAAAATGTTGCACACAAAGGGATGATTATAAAATACAAACTAATCTCAATTCTCCGTCAGCTGACGGATTAGGGGGCAAATTATTAAATCATGAAAAATAGCATCCCAAAATACTATTGCATGATGCTGATTGTAGGGATATTTATTTCCTGCGAATCGGAAAACACCCTAAATAAAACTATATTACAGGCAGATAAGCTATTGAATGCTTCGCCAGATAGTGCCTACCTACTATTAAATGCTATTGCCGAACCCAATAAATTACCCAAAAGGGATTATGCTGCATGGTGTTTGAATTATACCAATGCGCAATACAAATTGCAAAAGGAGATAAAATCTGACAGTTTGATATTGATTGCGGTGAATTATTACAGAAACAGAGATTTACCCAAGCAAAGCGGAAGGGCGTATTACCTGCTGGGGTATATAATGGAATTGATGAAGGAGAATAAAAAAGCTTTGGAGGCCTATAAAGAGGCTGAACACAGGTTGATGCCCACTGAAGAGAATAAGCTAAAGGGACTGGTGCAATTTAATATGGGGTACATGTGCATGCAGAACGAAATGTATCAACAATCACTTCATTATTTTAAACAGTCGCTTCATTATTTTAAGCTGTGTAATGAATATAAGTATCAGGCTTATGCTTGCAGGGAAATGTCGAATATGTATTATCAACAGAATGTTTCTTTGGACTCGGTAATGTTGTTCTCCAATAGGGCACTTAAAATTGCGCTGCAAGCGGGCGACTCGGTAAATTATTATAACATATTAGCAAGGCAGGGCGAATTGCTGTACAACAAGGATTATAAGCGTTCAAAAGGGTTATTGTTAAAAGGGTATCGGTATTTCCCATCGCAAAAAAGCTATTATGGCTCTTTTTTGGCTTATGTGTATGCAAAGCTGAACCAGCCCGATTCGGCCAATTATTATTTGCAACAGTCCTTATCGAGCAATGTAAATGCGCCTACTAAAATAATTGGTTATCATGCTGCTGCGTTGATAGCTAAACATAAAAATGAAAATGACAAGGCGTACTATTATTTGGAAAAATCGTATATGATGCGTGATTCACTCTATAAGGTGAATATCCAAAATCAATTGTACCGAATTGACAAACAATATGATACCGCGCAAAAGGAAATTGAAAATATTGCGCTAAATGTAGAAAACAGAACCCAAATTATTTGGATAACATTGTTGGTAATTGCAGTATTGACCATGATGATAGTACTATTGTTGATTAGTAGTCGGAATAAAAAGAGACATGCCATCTTTGAAATGGAAAAACAGCAATTGGAATTTGACGTGGAAACAAAACACATGTTGAATATACAGAAACAGGAATTGTTACTGGTGAAACTTCAAAACAGGATAGAAAATACTTTGCGATTCAACAAATTGGAAAAAGGGCTTTTAAAACTCGAAAAGAAAGAAACATTTGTGCAAGAGATAACTCGCCAATCGATAATAATGGAAAATGAATGGCATTTTTATATTGATGAAGTGAATAAATTGTATGAGAATAGAATTAATGGTTTGAAGCTCAACTTTGGCGAGTTGACCCTTTCCGACTTGATGGTGATAGTACTGATTTGTTTGAAAGTGAAGATTCCAGATGCTTGTAATCTATTGGAAATGACAACAAATACAATGTACAAGCGTCGAAATACAATCAAAATACGTTTGAACCTTGACAAGGATGTGGATTTGGAAGGTTGGGTGATGAATTATATAATTGAGAGGTAGAGACACATCTCTTATTACGCTACGTTTCTTCCTTTCGCGTATTCCCTGCACCATTCCCGCAATCCACATTCCTCGCATTTTGGTTTCCGAGCTACGCATGTATATCGTCCATGAAGTATGAGCCAGTGATGCGCTTTGGGAATCAATTCGGGTGGAATATGTTTCACCAATTGAAGTTCCGTCTGCAGTGGATTTTTCGATTTGGTGGTCAACCCCAATCGTTCCGAAACCCGAAACACGTGCGTATCTACCGCCATTGCCGGTTTGTCGAAGATTACGGATGCTATCACATTTGCTGTTTTGCGTCCCACCCCTGGCAAAGTTTGCAGCTTTTCTACATCGTCGGGCATCACACTTCCAAAGTCGGAAACCAGTTTCTGTGCCATGCCCACCAAATGTTTCGCTTTATTATTGGGATAAGAAATGCTGCGAATGTATTCAAAAATAACTTCGTGGTTACTTGCCGCCATCACTTCAGCCGTTGGAAAATCGGCCAACAATCGTGGCGTAATCATGTTCACCCGCTTGTCAGTGCATTGCGCCGATAGAATCACTGCTACCAACAATCCAAAAGGGTCGTTGTACTGCAATTCAGTAACTGCTATGGGCACATTATCTGTAAACCAATCAATAATATGTTTGTATCGTTGCTTTGTTGTCATTATTTTTTCTTTTGTGCAAAATTAATATCAAAAGATGAAATTCACGGCTTCATTTTTATTATTTTTGCAAATTAAATAGACAAACAGCATTTCCATTATCCGTAAGCAAAAATAAATGGCACCTAAGAAACCGATTAAAACCATTTCCACTCCCAAACCCGAATACAAAGCGGAACAAAAAACACAACAAAGGCCAGAGAAAAAAGTTTCAGATCCCAACGAACCTAGTACTTGGCGGAAATTTATTCATTTCATTACAGACGAACGCACACGCATCGTATTTGCTATTATTGTGGCAATTGGCGTTTTGTTTCTCTTTGTCTCATTTGTATCCTATTTTTTTACGGGTGCTGCCGACCAAAGCAAAATGGACCTTTCGTGGAAGGAAATGCAACAGATGCGTACCGACATTCACAATTGGGCATCAGTTTCCGGTGCAATTTTGGCTGAAACGTTTATCAATAAATGGTTTGGTATTCCTTCCTTTGCCCTCTTATATTTTGGAGTTGTATTGTCATTGCGCTTAATCAATGTACAAACAATACCTGTTTGGAAAGCATTTTTTCATACCAGCTTTTGGCTCATTTGGGCTTCTACAATGCTTGGCTTTATTGTTAATCCTTTGTATGAATATTATACATTTGTTTTTTCGGTTGGTGGTAAACATGGCGACGAAGTTAGTAAATGGCTAATTTCTTATGTCGGATTTCCTGGTACAATCATGATTCTTTTAGGTACTTTTCTGGTATATGCAATTGTTTCTTCCAAAGCCACCATTCCATTTTTAAAAGGCCTTTTCAAAAAGAAAGTAAAAGCAGAAGAAGTTGTTGATGTTGAACCAATAGTATACGAAGAGGATGATGAAAATGATGAAGCCTCTGTGGCAGTTGGAACTGAAATAATTCCCGAAGATTGGATTGTGAAGGGTGCTGAGCAAGATGAGGAATTGATTATTGAAACCGACCTAATTACAAACGAAGTGGATGAGGTGCCGTTTGAAATCCAACAACCAGTAGACCCAGAAGTGATTAAAGCTGTTGAAGTTGAAGACTCAGGAATCACCGATGTTGACAATGAAGACCCCTATTATAATGTCACTAAATTGGGGAAATATGACCCAACTTTAGATTTGTCGCATTACAATTATCCAACACTCGATTTGTTGAAAGTGTATGGTACTGATAATGATACCCAAATAGACATGGTGGAACAAAAGGCGAATAAGAATCGAATTATCACCACTTTGCAGAACTACGGCATTGAAATTGACACCATCAAAGCAACCGTAGGACCCACCATCACCCTCTACGAAATTGTACCAAAAGCAGGTGTGCGTATTTCCAAAATTCGTAACTTGGAATATGATATCATGCTCAGTTTGGCCGCTACCGGTATTCGTATTATTGCTCCAATTCCGGGTAAAGGAACGATTGGTATTGAAGTACCAAACATTGACCCACAAGTGGTTTCGATGCATTCAATTATTGCTTCCAAGAAATTTCAGGAATCTAAATTTGAACTCCCTGTGGCTTTTGGACGAACAATAACCAACGAGATCTTCATGGTCGATTTGGCCAAAATGCCACACTTGTTGGTGGCTGGTGCTACTGGTCAAGGTAAATCAGTAGGATTGAACGCCATTATCACGTCTTTGCTTTACAAAAAGCATCCAGCTGAATTGAAATTGGTATTGGTGGATCCTAAAAAGGTGGAATTCAACATTTACAGCGATATTGATAAACATTTTTTGGCCAAATTGCCCGACGGCGAAGATGCTATTATTACCGATACCAGCAAAGTGGTGGAAACGCTCAATTCCCTTTGTGTGGAAATGGACGACCGCTACAACTTACTCAAAAAAGCCCATGTTCGTAATATCAAGGAATACAACGAAAAATTCACTAACCGTCATTTGAATCCAGACAAAGGACACCGTTTCTTACCCTATATCGTAGTGATCGTTGATGAGTTTGGCGACTTGATAATGACTGCCGGTAAAGAGGTGGAAATGCCAATTGCGCGTATTGCCCAGTTGGCGCGTGCTGTGGGTTTACACATGATTATTGCCACGCAACGTCCGTCGGTAAACATTATTACCGGTGTAATTAAAGCCAACTTCCCTGCCCGTGTGGCGTTCCGTGTGTCGTCTATGATTGACTCGCGCACCATTCTCGACTCGCCGGGTGCCAACCAATTGGTTGGTCGTGGTGATATGCTTTTCTCGCAAGGTAGTGATTTGGTTCGTGTGCAATGCGCCTTTGTAGATACGCCCGAAGTGGAAAACGTGGTGCATCATATCAAAGGACAACAAAGCTACCCAACTGCATTCTATCTCCCAGAATATACACGCCCAGATGGTGATGGCATCGATGCCAGCTCGGTAGATATGAGCAAACGTGACCCACTGTTTGAGGAAGCAGCCCGATTGATTGTAGCCAACCAACAAGGTTCTACATCACTCATTCAACGCAAGTTCTCTATTGGTTATAATCGTGCAGGCCGCATTGTCGACCAATTGGAAGTGGTAGGAATCATAGGCCCATTCGAAGGCAGCAAAGCCCGTCAGGTATTGGTAATGGACGATTATCATTTGGAGCAAATTCTCAAAAATATGTAGAAAAAATGATTTGAGAGTTTGAGTGTTTGAAGATTTGAAAATTTGAGAGTTTGAAGATTTGAAAATTCCTTGGCACAATCATTGTTTACAACATAAATAAAATTACAATCATGAAAAAAAATATCATTTATACTTTCGTACTTATCTTTTTCTCGTTCCAATTTATTGCTGCGCAAAGCAATGCAGAGGCTGAAAAAATCGTTTCAGACTTATTGGTCAATGCAAAAACCAATGCTATAAAAACCAATTTCAAGTTGGCAATGAACGAAAAGAACAATCCACAACCCCAGGTTTCTTCTGGAACTTTTACCATTAAAGGGGATAAGTTCGTATTGGAAATGGATGCCATGAAAGTGTTTTTTGATGGCAAAACGCAATGGGCTTACGTTCCTCAAAATAATGAAGTTTCTATCACCGAGCCATCCGAAAAGGAACTGGCCGAAACAAATCCAATGGCAATTTTGTCGAGCTTTAAATCAAAAAGCAACATTCAGTTTTCTTCTAAAATAAAATCTAACCAGAACCATTGTCTCGAAATGCTTCCAAAGATTAAAAACAAAGACTTTACGAAAATAGAAGTGCAGGTAAACAAAACCAATGGTAATTTGTTTTCTATCAAGCTGCAAAACAAGAATGGCAGCAGCTCAATTCTAACATTAAACAATTTTCAAAAAGGGTTGAAAGTGAATGATAATATTTTTGTTTTTGAAAAAGCAAAATATAAGAATGTGGTAGAAAACGATTTGAGATAATCGAATTTGTAAATATCAATATAGACTACTTTTTTGGAATTGTTTGGAACCTTTACTTGTTGTTTTTGTTTTAAATAGGAAATCAAAAAACAATAAAAAGTAGATTAGAAAGTGAATGGCATTTCGTCATTCGAAATTTTGAATAAAAATAAAACAATAAAAAAGATATGGAAAAAGTACGTTGCCTTATTATAGGCTCAGGACCAGCAGGATATACAGCTGCAATTTACGCTTCTAGGGCAAATCTTTCACCCGTTTTGTACGAAGGAATGCAACCAGGCGGACAATTGACAACTACCAATGACGTAGAGAATTTTCCGGGATATCCGGCAGGCATTACAGGTCCAGAGTTAATGGAAGACCTTCGAAAGCAAGCCGAACGATTTGGTGCTGACATACGCTTTGGAATGGTTACTGCCACCGATTTGTCTGCCGCACCTTACAAAGTTACAATCGATAACGAAACTGTGATTGAAGCCGAAACCATTATCATTTCAACTGGTGCAACCGCTAAATATCTAGGTATACCTGACGAACAAAAATATGCAGGTTCGGGCGTTTCGGCTTGTGCTACTTGCGACGGTTTCTTCTATCGTAAAATGACTGTAGCCGTTGTGGGTGGTGGTGACACTGCTTGCGAAGAAGCCATGTATTTGGCCAATTTAGCCAGCAAAGTATATCTTATTGTAAGAAAAGATTTTTTACGAGCTTCTAAAATTATGCAGGAGCGTGTATTAAGCAATCCCAAAATTGAAGTGCTTTTTGAACATGAAACGCTTGGCTTGACTGGTGAAAAGGTAGTGCAAGGTGCTAACTTGGTGAAGCGTAAAGGACAAGCAGACGAAGAACAAGTTCACATAGATATAGATGGATTTTTCTTGGCCATTGGACACAAACCCAACTCAGACATCTTCAAACCTTGGGTTGAAACTGACGAAATTGGTTATATCAAAACCGTTCCTGGTACTCCTCGTACAAATGTTTCCGGTGTTTTCGCTTGTGGCGATGTTTCTGATCCACATTACCGTCAGGCCATTACTGCTGCTGGCACTGGTTGTCAGGCAGCACTTGAGTCTGAACGCTATTTATCGGAAAAAGGACTTTAAGAAGTTGATAGTTGACAGTTGATGTTTTACAACTGTTTGACTTACAATCAATAAATTGCCTTCGGCTTTAGCAGAAGGCAATTTTTGTATACAAATTATATTCCCTTAAAACTCTTTACTGTCAACTATAAATTTTCAATTGATATAAATGTCCGATATAGTAGATATACCTAACAAACTAGCTACCGAAAACATTGGAAAGCTTATTTGGACTTACTCACTACCTGCAATTACTGGTACGGTGGTGATGTCGTTGTACAATATTGTGGATAGGATTTTTATTGGTCAAGGTGTTGGTCCATTGGCTATTTCGGGTTTAGCACTTACTTTCCCTTTTATGATTTTGCTCATGGCATTCGGCATGTTGGTAGGAGCAGGGGCTGCCACCCGAATTTCAATCACTTTGGGAGAGAATAACCAAGTTAAGGCTGAAAAGATACTCGGTAATGCATTTACACTTACCATTATTATCTCTGGAACGGTGGTTTTTCTTTCCTATATATTTATGCATGATTTGTTGCGGTTATTTGGAGGAACAGAAAAAACCATGCAATATGCCGAAGATTTTATGCGCATCATCATCCCTGGCGGAATTTTGTCGGCATTGAATTTTGGATTCAACAACATTATGCGTGCTTCTGGCTATCCAAAAAAAGCCATGTACACCATGATAATTTGTGCAGTAATCAACGCTATACTGGCACCTATCTTCATTTTTGGATTTCACTGGGGTATACAGGGTGCAGCATGGGCAACAAATGTATCCTATTTCGTAGGAGCAATTTGGGTTTTGCAACATTTCACGCAATCAAAATCTGACATACGTTTTTATAAAAAAAACTTCCGTTTGGAAAAGGACATTGTAAAATCAATCATCAGTATTGGAATGTCGCCGTTTAGTATGCAATTGGCCACTTGTTTTGTTGTGATACTGGTGAATACCACCCTGATTCATTATGGAGGAGACTTGGCAATTGGTGCGTTTGGTATTATTAATAGTATCAATACCCTTGTAGTGATGGTTATCATTGGATTAAATCAGGGTACCCAACCTATAATAGGATTTAACTTTGGGGCAAAGAAATATGACAGAATGTTTAAGACTTTGAAATACAGTATTTATATTGCTACTGTTATTACAACCCTGGGATTTGCTATTGGCACCTTTTTACCCAATGTTATGGCTTCGCTTTTCACTCGTGACCTGGCACTTCAAGCCATAGCTGCAAAAGCTTTAAGGATCTCTGTAATGATGTTTCCACTAATTGGATTTATGATTGTAGTGACCAATTTTTTTCAATCCATTGGTAAAGCCAAAATATCCATTTTTTTGAGCCTAACACGTCAGTTTCTTTTTCTAATCCCAAGTTTACTTATACTACCGCCCATCTTTGGCATAACTGGAGCTTGGGCAGCCATGCCTGTATCCGATGGGTTGGCAACTATTGTTTCGGCAATTACGATATTCTATTTTGTCAGAAAATTTAAACGAAATACGATTGATAATGCATTGTAAAATAAAAGGAGTAAAAACCAATGTTTCTACTCCTTTTATTATCAATTGGAATTGATTTTATTATTTTTTTACCAATACCCATGAACCTGGGAAACGGGTTTCAATTTCTTTGATACGTTGATGTGCTTCGTTGTAATCGTTAAATGAGGCGATTAAAACACGAAACATAGCTTGTTCGTTTACAACTACAATTGCTTTGTTTCCTTCTGCATTTAAAGTTGATTGTAAACCTTTTGCATTTTCTTTCTTTGAAAAACTACCTACCACCACGTGGTATTTTAATTTCAAAGCATCGGTGTTTGATTCACCTTCCGCCAAGCTGAAATTTTCGTTGCGGGTAACTTCACGCTCGTTAGCTGCATTTTGTCTAGCAGGCTCAGTCGTTTTTTGTTGTTGAGTGGCAACGGTTTTAGGTGCTACGGCTTCAATCTTTGCTCCAGCAGGGATTTCGACAATTTTTTGTTTCGCTTTACATGCTGATGTTGCAACTATTACAACAGAAAGTGCAATAATTAATCTTAAATTTTTGTTCATAAGAGTTTTTGATTAGTTTTTGTTAATTTGTATGTTAGTTTACTTGAAGATTTTTTTCTGTTAGCGACTACAAAGATGACAAGAAAATTGTTGCGAACCAAATGTCTTTATTATTTTTCTAAAAAAATCACTGTTTCTTGAAACAAAATGACTGAAAATAACGTTTAGGATTTATAAAAACAGAACCCCATTAAATTACTAACATATAAAACAGTAAAATCATGAAATTTTCATTGCCAGAATTACCTTATGCACACAATGCATTAGAACCAATTATCAGCGAAAAAACCATTGGTTTCCATTACGGAAAACACCATTTGACTTATGTAAATAACTTGAACGGTTTAGTGGTAGGAACTGAATTTGAAGATGCAGACCTTGATACAATCGTAAAAAAATCAGAAGGTCCAATTTTCAACAATGCAGCTCAAATTTGGAACCACAACTTTTATTTCTTGTCATTGACTCCAATTAAAGGTAGTGCTCCAAGTGCTAAACTTGCAGCAGCTATAGTTGCCGCTTGGGGTACAGTTGAAGCCTTTAAAGATGAATTTAACAAAGCTACAGTGTCTGTTTTTGGAGCAGGTTGGGGCTGGTTGGTGAAAGATGCCGATGGCAAATTATCTATTGCCAAGGAAAGTAACGCCGGAAATCCACTTACGCGTGGATTAACTCCCCTATTGACTTTTGACGTTTGGGAGCATGCCTACTATTTAGATTATCAAAACCGTCGTGCTGATTACGTGGCTGCTTTGTGGGATTTAGTTGATTGGAATGTTGTTTCAGAACGCTACTAATTTCATTAAATTAAAAAATACCGTCTCGTGTTAATTCCGAGGCGGTTTTTTTGTGCGGTTTTTTCAGTGAAAATAATTCAATGAAGCTTTCAATAAATTGCCAGACAGTTAATAAATACATCGAATTATTCATTATACTAAAAATTGATAAGGCTTTGTATAGTTATCTGGTAAAAAAATTATCTTTGCAGTCTATTGTTTGCATGACGAAATGGATGAATATTAAAGTCAAATAGATATGATTTTATATTATCAATGTTTGTATGATGATTCGATAAATGAAGTTACTGATTATTATTAATAGAAAAAAAACTGAATGAAAAACTTATCACTCATTATGAATGCCATTTTGGCAATTGCCGTAATTACACTTTTCTGGTTGGTTTTATCCAATAAATCTAATTCTACAGCAAAACAAGCTGTTTTTGGTAAAGGCTCAGTAAGTGTAGGAAAATTACCCATTGCCTATGTCAATATTGATTCGCTTTTATTGAACTATCAATTTGCTAAAGATGCAAACGAATCTTTGATTAAGAAACAAGAGGATTCTCGACTTACAGTAAATACCAGAGCACGACAATTGCAGGTGGAAATGGCTGAATTTCAGAAGAAGTTGGAGAATAATGCATTTCTTAGTCGTGAACGTGCTGAACAAGAGCAGTTGCGCTTGCAAAATAAACAAAAGGAATTGCAGGAAATGGATGGTAAGTTGAGTCAGCAGTTAATGCAAATTCAACAAAAAATGAGTGAAGAACTTAGAGATACCATCAATGCATTTATGAAAGAATACAATAAAGATAATAAATACGAGATGATTATCAGTAACACATCCAGTGACAATATTTTATATGCTGCCAAAGGATATGACATTACAAAAGATGTAATTAAAATGCTCAATGAACGTTGTGCAGAAAAAAAATAAATTCAAAATCAATACTTACATAAAAAAGCGCAATACTCGGTCAAATGAGTGTTGCGCTTTTTTGTATGTAAATACGTTCTATTTTTTAATTTCGGAATTTCCCCTGAAGGATAATGAAAACGATGAAAGGGCATAAATTAGCACTGCCACAACCCATGAGTTTGAGCCTTTGAACATGAAATAGACCGCCAATGCCAATAGCAGACTTGAGAATAAACCTATTCTTGTCAATCGTTGTGTTCGTGTATTGTCATCGTTATTGCGTACATATAAAGCAAGTAATAATTGAAAGAAAATGATTAAACCTGTTCCAAATGCGAAAATATAGGGCGCACTGGAAATTTCGAAAAGTTGTGCTACAGCACCAATAATGGTAAATGTTCCACCACCAATAAATAGAATTTGCGAGGGTTGCTTAGTTGTCATTCTTTGATAATAAATATATCTTCGTTTTCGTTTTTCATGTTGTATTGTTCTCTAGCAAATTTCTCGAGATTTTCATTGTTCGACTGAAGTTCATTCTTCTTTTGCTTGGTAGCTTTAATCTCATCTTTGTAAAAATTCAATTCTTCCTCCATAAGGCTGATTCTTCGATACGATTGCCAACGGTGAATCAAGCTATGTTCATCAAAAAAAGTGACGAAAACAGTGAATATAGAAAAAACAATCAAATACTTATTTAAAAGTAATGATTTGGTTTTTTTTCCGACTTTAGCAAATAGTGACATGGCTTAATCAAATAATAATTGACAATTAGATAAGAATATGAACGAACAAATTAAATGTGAGTGGTTTAAATTTCAAAAGTAGTTTTGATCTTAAACCAACAGAAAAGATTGGCAAAGGTAAACATTTTTCACGAACCACCTTTTTTTTCGGAAATCTTTTTTTTTTCAAAACGGTACGTTATATTTTAGTATATTTGCAGACAAAAGCAGCATAAGATTTTAGTATATGGAGAATTTCATTGTTTCAGCACGAAAATACCGTCCGTCCACCTTCAATTCGGTTATTGGTCAATTATCATTGACCACCACACTCAAAAATGCCATCAAAAGTAATCATTTGGCTCATGCTTATTTGTTTTGTGGACCGCGTGGTGTGGGAAAGACTACCTGTGCACGTATTTTTGCAAAAACAATTAACTGCCAAAATCTTTCTTCCGAATCAGAAGCCTGTAATCAATGTGAATCCTGCGTTTCATTTAACGAGCAACGTTCTTATAACATTCATGAACTGGATGCAGCCTCGAACAATGGTACCGATGACATTAAATCGTTAATTGACCAAGTTCGTATACCGCCTCAAATTGGAAAGTATAGCGTATATATTGTGGATGAGGTCCATATGCTATCCAATGCTGCTTTCAACGCTTTTCTGAAAACCTTGGAGGAACCGCCTGCACACGCCATTTTTATTTTGGCAACAACCGAAAAACACAAAATCATCCCAACCATACTTTCCCGTTGCCAGATTTACGATTTTAACCGCATTACAGTAGCAGATACAGTAGCACATTTACAAATGGTGGCCGAAAAAGAAGGCGTTACCGTGGATGTAAATGGACTTAATGTGGTGGCACAAAAAAGTGACGGCGGAATGCGTGATGCTTTATCCATATTTGACCAATTGGTGAGTTATTGTGGTAACAATATTACATACCAAGGCGTTATTGATAATTTAAACGTATTGGATTATGAGTATTATTTCAAATTGGTAAATGGAGTTTTAAAAGGTGAAGTGAGTAAATCTTTGCTGATTTTGAATGAAGTACTGAACAAAGGATTTGATGGACACCATTTTATAACAGGTTTAAGCTCACATTTGCGTGATGTGTTGGTAAGTAAAGACCCGCAAACAATTTCTTTGTTGGAAGTGGGTGCTGGTATTGGTGAGCGATACAAAGCGCAAGCTCAAAATTGTCCAGTTGAATTCTTGTTTCAGGCCTTGAAAATTGCCAACGATTGTGACATCGATTATCGACAAAGTAAGAATAAACGGCTTCTTGTGGAGCTTGCTTTAATTCGTCTGTGCCAACTGACGGATGAAAAAAAAAAATCCATAATTGACGATGAACAGCCAATTCCGATTCAAAGTATATCGGTAACACCTGTTGAAACCGCTGCAACTGCTTCAAATACAGAGCCTCCTCAAGCAATTGCAGCTGTACCGAAACCTACTGCACCTACTGTTGCACCCTCATATCAACGGCCCGGAAGTATATCTATTTCTGCACCTATACCTATTGTTGTATCTGAACCTCAGGATACTTTTGTTGCTAAAAGCGAGGTGCCAATTCCCATACAAAACAAACCATTTACAACCGTTGAATTAGAGAACGCTTGGCGACGATTTGCCGATACTATTCCAGAGCAAGGCCGTTTGACTAGCTTTATTTTGAGCAATATACCTAATCTTACTTCAGAAACTACCTTTGATGTAACAGTAAGTAATAGTTTACAGCAAAAAGAAATGGTCAAATTACAACCTAATATTATTTCATTTCTTCAGTTGAAGCTTGAAAATTCATCAATCAGAATGTCAATAAAAATCATGGAAGAAACTGAAAATCAAAGGTCAAATACTCCAGAAGATCGTTATAGACTTTTAGCGGAGCAAAATCCCGCTTTGAAAACATTGAGGGATGGTTTGAACTTGGAAATAGATTGAAGATTAGTGCATAATTGAAAATGCATAATTCATAATTATGATTGATATATTGTCCCGATAAATTAAACGATTCAAATACAAATAATTATGAATTGTAAATTCTGCATTATGCATTAAATAACAATGTTCAAGAAAATCACCCGTGTAGTTTGGATATTGTCGGTAGTTAGTCTGTTTACAGATGTGGCCAGTGAAATGCTGTATCCTATAATGCCAATTTACCTCAAAAGCATAGGGTTTTCTATCATGATAATTGGCATTTTGGAAGGAATGGCGGAAGCTACTGCAGGACTGAGCAAAGGATATTTCGGTAAACTATCCGATTCTACAGGCAAACGTGTTCCATTTGTGCAGGCAGGATACATTTTAAGTGCTATTGCCAAACCAATGGTTGCATTTTTCACTCATCCAGTTTGGATTTTCTTTGTCCGCACCACCGACCGTTTTGCCAAAGGAATACGCACAGGTGCCCGTGACGCCATCCTTTCCGACGAAGCTACTCCCGAAACCAAAGGCACTGTTTTTGGGTTTCATCGTGCCATGGATACCGTTGGTGCAGCCATTGGACCTACATTTGCTTTGGTTTATTTGTATTTCTATCCGGGTAATTATATAATGCTGTTTTATATTGCATTTATTCCCGGATTTATTGCCATTATCACCACTTTATTGCTCAAAGACAAAACAAAAGCGAAACCACCAACCCACGAAAAAGTATCTTTCTTTTCATTTTTTGCTTATTGGAAAACAAGTCCTGCTGTATATCGAAAATTGTTGATTGGCTTATTATTATTTACTTTGTTCAATAGTTCGGATGTGTTTCTACTGCTCAAAGCTAAAGATGCAGGACTGGATGACACACACGTTATTGGTATTTATATTTTCTACAATTTGGTGTATGCGTTGTTTGCCTTTCCAGTAGGTGCATGGGCCGACAAAATTGGTCTGAAACGTATGTTTATTATCGGTTTGGCTTTGTTTTCAATCGTCTATTTTGGATTTTCGATAAACACCAACCTTTACGTATTTCTAGGTTTGTTTTTCCTTTACGGCCTATACGCTTCTGCCACCGAAGGAGTTTCGAAAGCCTGGATAAGCAATATCTCCGACAAAAAAGACACTGCTACTGCAATAGGTACATTCTCGGCTCTTCAAAGCATTTGCACCATGGTGGCAAGTTCATTGGCAGGAATTATTTGGTACACGATGGGTGCTAAAACATTGTTTGTAATGAGTGGGGCAATGGCTCTGGTGGTTATTGTGTATTTGTGGAGAATGAGGGAAGAATAATATGTGTTTTTAAGCCATTTTTTAGTGTATTACACAACAAGAGCCACCTCCAATTGGAAGTAGCTCTTTGCTTATTTATAAAATTCATAGCATGAGTAAATTATCATATTATGAATGAAAATAGTTTATGTCTAAACGATTTTTTTCATTGCAGTCATTGCAGCACGCAATTCAGCGCCACAAACCTCTACAGAGTGATTGCGAATTTCAGCATTGATTTTTACCAACTCGAAGTTGTCAACACCTGCATCAATGCCTGTATTGAAATTTTTGCCAATAAGATTGGTATCAACTTTCGTCATGAATTCTGCCAATAATGGTTTGCAAGCGTGGTCGAACAAATAACAACCATATTCGGCTGTGTCAGAAATAACTCGGTTCATTTCGTACAATTTCTTGCGGGCAATGGTGTTGGCAATTAGCGGAGTTTCGTGCAATGATTCGTAGTAAGCCGACTCGTTTTTGATACCCGAGCAAGTCATTGTTTCGTAAGCCGATTCTACACCTGCTTTTACAAATGCAACCATCAAAGTAGCATTGTCGAAGTATTCTTGTTCAGAGATGTCAACATCACCAGCTGGAGTTTTCTCAAACGCTGTTTCACCAGTAGCGGCACGCCATGTCAGCAAGTTTTTGTCGCCAGCAGCCCAGTCTTCCATCATTGTTTTAGAGAATTCGCCCGACAGAATATCATCCATGTGTTTGATAAACAAAGGACGCATAATGTCTTTCAATTCGTCGGCCAATTTGTAAGCTTCCACTTTTGCTGGATTCGACAAACGGTCCATCATGTGCGTGATACCACCAATTTTCAATGCTTCGGTAATTACTTCCCAGCCGTATTGAACTAATTTAGAAGCATAACCAGCGTCAATTCCTTTTTCAACCATTTTGTTGAAACTCAAAATTGAACCTGTTTGCAATAAACCACAAAGAATGGTTTGCTCGCCCATTAAATCCGATTTTACTTCAGCAACAAATGAAGAAAGAAGAACACCAGCTTTGTGACCGCCAGTTCCAACGCAATATGCTTTGGCTATTTCCAATCCGTCGCCATTTGGATTATTGTCGGCGTGAACCGCAATAAGTGTAGGAACTCCGAAACCACGAAGGTATTCAGCACGTACTTCCGAAGCTGGAGATTTTGGTGCAATCATTACTACTGTAATGTCTTTGCGGATTTGAGTGCCCTCTTCCACGATATTGAAACCATGTGAATATGACAAACAAGCGCCTAGTTTCATCAACGGAACAACGCTGTTTACTACCGATGTGTGTTGTTTGTCAGGAGCTAAGTTTGAAACCAAATCAGCAGTAGGAATCAATTGTTCGAAAGTTCCCACTTCAAAACCGTTTTCGGTTGCATTTACGAATGATGCTCTTTTGTTGTCAATCGCTTCTTGACGCAAAGCGTAAGCAACGTTTAAGCCACTGTCGCGCATGTTTTGACCTTGCGCCAAACCCTGGGCACCACAACCGATGATGACGATTTTTTTACCAATCAATTTTTTAACTCCGTCAGCAAACTCGCTGTTTTGCATAAAATCACATTTTCCTAGTTCCTGTACTTTCAGGCGATGAGGAAGTGTGTTGAAATAATTAGCCATGTTTTTTGAATTTTAAAGTCCCTGAAATAAACAATGTGTTTATTTGTTGAACAATTTTATATTAGTTATTATTTATCTTATTATTAGTGACTTGTTGGTTTATTTAATCCGTTAAGTCACCATATTTTTCTTGAATTGTATTCAACATATCAGTCAATCGCTCCACTTTTGAACGTGTGATGGCCACTCTTCCCGAACGGATAAATTGCAAAACGCCAATCGATTCGCTCAATTCATCAAAAAGTTGTTGCGTTTCCTTATAATGCCCAGCTTTTTGGAACACTACAAAGGTTTCGTTCATTTCCATAATTCGGATATGATATTTACGAATCCATTCTTCGATGGAGCCTTTCGCCAGTAATTTATCTGTAGCTAATTTGTACAACGCAATTTCCTGAAATACCAATTCATCGTCGGTATTGAAATATGCTTTCAGAATATCTACTCGTTTATCAATTTGTTGTACCACTTTGGTTACCTGGTCCAATGTAGAATAAACAGTAATGGTAAACTTGTGAATTCCTTTAATAGCTGATGGTGAAACTGATAGCGTTTCGATATTTATGCTGCGACGAGTGAAAACAACGGTAACTTGTCCCAATACGCCCACTGTGTTTTCCGAAAATACGGTGATGGTATATAATGTTTTTTCCATAATGATTTTATTTTCAATTCAATAACATCCAATTAAATGTCTTACCTTTTAATTTTTAATTATTAATTTTTAATTGTGTTTTTTACCCCAATAAAATATCACTCACCGAAGCTCCAGTTGGAATCATCGGATAAACCATGCCTTTCATTTCCACATTTACCACCAATAAGTATGGCTTGTCGTCTTTCAACATATCCGCAATGGCAGCATCAAGCTCCTCACGTACATGAACTTCTCTACCATCAATTTTATACGCTTTTGCAATGGCAATAAAATCTGGATTTTGCATTTTGGTAAACGAATAACGTTCCTCAAAAAACATTTCCTGCCATTGGCGTACCATTCCCAAGAAATGATTGTTGAGAATCACCATTTTAATGCCAATTTGTTCTTGCATAATGGTTCCTAATTCCTGGATGGTCATTTGAAAACCACCATCGCCGGCAAACATACAAACTGTACGTTCCGGAGCACCCATTTTGGCACCCATAGCAGCTGGAATTGCAAATCCCATTGTGCCCAAGCCACCAGAAGTGACTGAGCTTCGGGTTTTTGTGTATTTAAAGTAGCGGGCAGCCATCATTTGATTTTGGCCCACATCTGATACCATGATGGCTTCGTTATTAGTAGCTTCAGTTACTCTATGAATAACCTCGCCCATGGTAATTTCGCCAGTGGTAGGATACACTTCTTTTTGCAATACTTTTTCAAATTCGCGGTCGTCATATTCTTTAAACGACTCAATCCATTCGGTATGTTTAGCTGGTAATATTTTTGCTGTTAATGCTGGTAAAGTTTCTTTAGCAGAACCTAAAACCGGCGCATCGGCTTTCACGTTTTTATTTATTTCGGCAAAATCAATGTCCAAATGTATCACTTTGGCCTGTTTAGCGTATCTCGTCAAATCACCGGTAACGCGGTCGTCAAATCGCATTCCAATCGCAATCAGCACATCACACTCGTTGGTTTTCATGTTTGGAGCTACGTTTCCGTGCATTCCCAAAAAGCCTTTGTTCAATTCAAAATCAGTTGCCATGGCCGACGAACCAAGTAAAGTCCAGGCAGCAGGAATATTTGCTTTTTCCAAAAATGCTTTTAATTCTTCTTCAGCATTCGCCAAAATAACGCCTTGTCCAACCAATGCAAAAGGTTTTTTTGCTTGATTAATTAATGCAGCTGCAGCTTCAATTTGGTCCACATTTACTTCCGGAATTGGAATGTAACTGCGAATAAAAGTGCAAGGTTTATATTCGAAATCAATTTTCTCGAACTGAGCATTCTTTGTGAAATCAAGAACCACAGGTCCTGGACGACCACTTCGGGCAATATAGAAGGCACGCGCTACAGCCCAAGCAATATCTTCAGCTTTACGAATTTGGTAGGACCATTTGGTGATGGGCTGTGTAATGCCCACCACGTCGATTTCCTGAAAAGCATCTGTTCCCAATAAATGAGCACCAACTTGACCGGTAATAACTACCATAGGTGTACTGTCAATCATGGCATCACCAATTCCCGTAATGGTATTGGTAGCAGCTGGTCCCGAGGTAACCAAGCAAACACCAACTTTACCCGAAACACGTGCATAACCTTGTGCTGCATGTGTAGCCCCTTGTTCGTGACGGGTTAGAATGTGATTTATATGTTTATCAAAATCATATAAAGCGTCGAATACGGGCATAATAGCACCGCCCGGATATCCGAATATTGTATCAACGCCTTCGTTTAAGAGCGATTGAATAAAGGCATGAGAGCCAAGAATTTGTTTTTCTATCATAATCAGTTCTTTTTTGTGAAAAGAATTTGTTTTTTAGCCACAAAGTTCCATACAAAAACTATGGCAGTAGTTAGTATCTTGGAAAATAGATAATGTAATAATAATAATGATGTAAATAACCACATAAACAGGGAGGTAAGTCCAAGTCCAATAGTGCCTATGATAATAAATATAGTGAGTTCAACTGCTTTATTGTTTTTGCTTTTTTCATCGAAAATCCAGTAAATACTCATTAAATAAGTTATCGTCAAACCAGCAGAAAATCCAGCCAGCGATGACAATAAATAATGAACATGTGCATATTCAGTAAGTAAATATAGTATCGATACGTCAGCCAAAAATGCTACGCCACCTGCAAAAAGATAGCGAAATAGCTGAATGTAAGCGTTATTAGCTTTCCCAAACAATACTTTTTTTATCATTTGTATAATTTTGATTTCATCAATCCCCATTTGCACAAACGATACACAATTGACACCCTTAAAACACCAAATCCATAGATTGAACTCCTCACCATATTAATAGAAGAAGCATCATCAAAATACTTGGTTGGACATGTTATTTCGCCAATTTCATATCCGGCATAAAAAATCTGTGCTATCATTTCATTGTCGAAAACAAAATCATCCGAGTTGTCATTGTATTTTATATTTCTCAAAACTTCAGCAGAAAATGCGCGATACCCCGAATGATATTCTGAAAGTTTTTGTTTCAATAATATGTTTTGAATAAGTGTCAATGCTCTGTTTGCAAGGTATTTAATTATTGGCATTCCGCCTTTTAATGCGCCTTTTCCCAAAATACGCGAAGCCATCATTGCTGGATATAATCCGTTGGCAATGGCATATGAAATCGAATGTATCAATTTAGGGGTATATTGATAATCAGGGTGCAGCATTATCACTATGTCAGCGCCTAATTCCAACGCACGGTTGTAACAAGTTTTCTGATTACCGCCGTAACCTTTATTTTGTTCGTGAATTTGAATCTCTTTGATTCCCAGCTCTTTTGCTTTCGCAATGGTGTGGTCTTTACTGAAATCATCCGTCAAAATAACTTCATCTACAATGTCAAATGGAATTTCTTTGTAAGTTTGCTCCAATGTTTTTTCAGCATTATACGCTGGCATTACAACAATTATTTTCTTTCCGTTTATCATATAGGTTGGTTGTTAAGTTATTGGTTGTTATTGTGTTATTAGTTATTAAGTCTTTTGAACTATCAACTATTAATTGTCAACTATCAACTATTTAGGGTTTCGTACATAAAACGCAAAACCATTTTTAGTATATAAAATTGTCGCATCCGGCGCCGCTATTGTGAAGTATGCAATTTTCTGTTTTTTATTTTTAATTACAAAGTAGCAAGGCTTATTTAAGTTGCTATGCATCAAAACGTCCAAATCAGCACATTTGTTTTCGGGCAATCTGTCAGAATAAAAATAATGAGCATAACTTTTACTCATAGAATAAATGTAGCAATCTTCCCCTTTTTTACTTTCGTAAAAATCTATAGCTGCGGCCTGACTGTACTTTTCAACTTGTGGTACTACAAAAAACATCGATACAGCAACAAAAAACAATGAACCAATTAATAAAATATTGAAAGTTTTTAAAGTTGGGCTCTTGCTTACCTTTATACAAAATAATACTGTTGCTACAATTAAAACGATTCCAAAAATAGGTTCAAAACCAATCCATTGTGCAGTTGCCTGCATATTTCCATGTGTAAATTCATCTTTTATGTAAGGGAAAAGCAAGGCTTTAAATCTGTCGAATAAAGTTACTAATGTAATTGCCAATCCGAAAATAGAGGCCAAAGTTAATAATAAAACTTTTAAATACTTCGGAAATTGAATTTGTTTTTCCAATACTTTGTCAATGTACCACGCTGCCAAAAACGTAAGCGGGAAATAGCACATTGACGAATAATGAACAATTTTGGTACTTACAATGGTGAATAATATCAATACAACCCAAAACAAAATCATCATCCAACGAAAGAAATGTGCTGTTTCTACATCTTTTTCTTGTTTCAAAATTGACCTGCGAAATGTTGGCAAAGCCATTATTGAAGCAGGAAAAACACCCACGAACAATATCACGAAATGGTAAAGCAAAAATCCACCATGACCTGCATCTTTCGTCTGAAACAATCTGATTTGATAAACCACAAAATCCTCAATTATATGATAATTGCCATCAAGTATCTGAAGAACAAACCAAAAACAACCTACAAAAGTCAAGATGATAGTAAACAGAATAACTTGTTTCCAGTTGAACTGAAGTTTGAATTTATTGAAAATGAGATAAACTCCAAAAGTCAACAGGAAAATTAGTAATCCAACTGGCCCTTTGGTCAGTATTGCCAGCCCTAGAAAAAAAGCGGAAGCCGATACTTGTAAATATGTATTTCCATTGTTCTCTGGATTTGTAAACAGAACGAAATAATACGTTCCCAGGAAAATAAATAAATTAAACCATGGGTCAATGATACCCGTTTTAAAATAAAGAAAAGGCAAAAGTGAACTCACATACACAAGCACCCAAATCAATCCAAAACTATTATTTTTCAGTTTTCGTCCAACATTAAACAAAATTAAAAGTGTAATTACACCGCAAATTGCATTTGGAAAACGAGCTGCAAACTCATTAATGCCAAATATTTTCATTGAAAGTACTTGCATCCAGATAAACAATGGCGGCTTTTCCCAAAATGCTTCAAAGTTTATTTGAACCGTCAGGTAATTATGCGATACAAGCATTTCACGAGCCGATTCAGCAAAGTTAATTTCATCCCAATCGAAAAGATGTACAACACCCAATCCCGGAATAAAAAGCAAGGATGCAAAAATTACAATTGCAATTTGGATGAATAATGAATTGTTTATTAAACTCTTGTACATTTTTATTTTTCTCAACCGCTTACAGTGTAATTATAGCTTTCAGGGTTTGATTAAACATGTATTAAATGGAAACGAAATCTTCAAATTTTTCAAACTCTCAAACTCTCAAATTTTCAAACTCTTAAATCATTTAATCCAACATTCTCACTGCACCTTTATCGGCAGAACTTACCATGCTTGCATATGCCCGTAGAGCCATAGAAACCACGCGGGTTCTGTCTTTTGGTTTAAAGGCATCTTTTCCACGTGCCTCTTCAATTTTGCGTCGTTGCAACAAAACTTCGTCACTCACTTTTACATTCATGGAGCGATTTGGAATGTCTATTTCAATAATGTCGCCATCTTCGATAAGGGCGATATTACCACCAGCAGCTGCTTCGGGCGAAACATGGCCGATAGACAAACCAGAAGTACCACCAGAAAAGCGACCATCGGTTATCAAAGCGCATTTAGCACCCAAATGTTTTGACTTAATATAGGATGTTGGGTAAAGCATTTCTTGCATTCCAGGGCCACCTTTTGGTCCTTCGTGCGTAATTACCACCACATCGCCAGCTACCACTTTTCCGCTCAAAATTCCTTCACAGGCAGTATCTTGCGAAGTAAATACTTTTGCAGGACCACTGAATTTCCATATACTTTCGTCAACACCTGCAGTTTTAATTACACAACCGTCCAAAGCAATATTTCCTTTCAATATGCCCAATCCACCTTCTATGGTATAAGCAGATTCTACACTGCGAATACAACCAACGTTTCTATCGGTATCCAATTCTGCATATTGTGTATTTTGCGAACCCATTACCAAATTGAATCTGTGAGCAGGCGCACTTTTATAAATTCTAACAGCATCAGCACAAACTGCAGAGCTTGTAACATCGTATTGTTCAATGGCTTCACCCAAAGTCAATCCATCCACGCGATGAACAGAAGTATTCAGCAAACCACCTTTGCCCAGTTCGGCCAAAATGCCTAGAATACCACCTGCACGGTTTACGTCTTGGATATGATATTTTGGTGAGTTAGGAGCTACTTTGCACAAACAAGGCGTTTTACGTGAAAGATTATCCATGTCGTCCATGGTAAGTTCCACGCCAGCTTCGTGTGCAATGGCCAAAATATGTAAAACGGTATTCGTAGAACCGCCCATGGCAATGTCCAAAGTCATGGCATTCAGAAATGCTTCGCGAGTAGCAATTGAACGTGGTAAAACGGTATCATCACCTTCGAAGTAATATTTATTGGCATTGTTCACAATTAATTTTGCTGCATCCACAAACAGTTGAGAGCGGTTGGCATGTGTTGCAACAATGGTTCCATTTCCTGGTAAAGCAAGTCCGATGGCTTCGTTGAGGCAATTCATGGAGTTAGCTGTAAACATTCCTGAGCAGGATCCACAAGTTGGGCAAGCAGCAGCTTCCACTTTTTTGACATGCTCATCGGATACACTTTCGTCAGCCGATTGCACCATGGCATCCACTAAATCGAGCTGTTTTCCGTCCAATTCACCTGCTTCCATTGGTCCTCCCGATACAAAAACGCAAGGGATATTCAATCGCATAGCAGCCATAAGCATACCAGGCGTTATTTTATCACAATTGCTAATGCAAACCATCGCATCTGCTTTGTGTGCATTCAGCATATATTCCACACTGTCAGCTATTAAGTCGCGCGATGGCAGCGAATAAAGCATTCCATCGTGTCCCATGGCTATTCCATCATCGATGGCGATGGTGTTAAATTCGGCAGCAAAACAACCAAGTTTCTCAATTTCAGCTTTCACTTTCTGACCAATGTCATGTAAATGTACGTGTCCGGGAACAAATTGAGTAAAAGAATTGACAATGGCAATAATGGGTTTCCCCATTTGCTTGTCAGTCATTCCATTGGCACGCCAAAGTGAGCGTGCACCGGCCATTCTGCGGCCTGAAGTTGTGGTTAAGCTTCTTAATACTGCTTTCATATACTGTTGTTTTTCAATAGTTCATTAAATACACTTAAAAAGTCCTACGACTCATTGAGGATGGGGTAATAAAAAAACCTTTCTCCGTTATGGTGAGAAAGGTTTTTTATTTGCTTTTATATTTCACATAAAATTTTACAACGCAACCATCTCACTTCTGATTATTGACCAAAAGCACCACGACGAGCACGAAAATACTATTTATACGTTGAGAAATCATATTTTTATTTATTTCGAGCACAAAGATAAGGCAAGAATTTGAATAGACAAATAGTTTGGAAGAAAAAAATGTATAATTTGTTCTATTTGAAAGGAATTGTACTCAAATTAAATGAAAAAAATAGATTTCGAACAATAATGAGCAATTTTGCCTTGTATGCGTTATATAAAAACACGAACAGACAAAATATAAGCTGGTAAAATAGACAATGACAACAAAATTGTATTATTTTTGCAAGCTATTTGGACTAAATTATGGAAAAACGAACTTATCGATATATAAATAGAATTAACTCACCAGTTGATTTAAAGACAATTAATAAAAATGACCTTATCGCTGTATGTGCAGAGTTACGACAATTTATAATTGACGAGGTATCACAAAACCCCGGACATTTAGGTTCCAATCTAGGTGTGGTGGAACTTACTGTGGCAATTCATTATGTGTTTAACGCACCTTATGACCGTATTGTGTGGGATGTTGGTCATCAGGCTTACGGTCATAAAATACTTACCGGTAGACGAGACCAGTTTCATACCAACAGATTATTTAAAGGTATTTGTGGATTTCCAAGTCCCAGAGAGAGCGAATATGATGCTTTCGGTGTTGGGCATTCTTCTACCGCTATTTCGGCAGCATTAGGAATGTCGGTGGCTGCTTTGCTAAAAGGGGAAAAGGAGCGTCAGGTGGTTGCAATTATCGGTGATGGTGCCATGACAGGCGGTTTGGCATTTGAAGGATTGAATAATACTTCAATGACCAAAAATAACATGTTGATTATTCTCAATGATAATCAAATGGCCATTGATCCAATGAAAGGTGGTATTACTCAGTATCTTGTGGATATTACTACCTCCAGAACATACAATAAAATACGCTACAAAGCCTTCAAAATGCTCAAGAAGCTTAATATCATTAACGATGGAAACAAGAAACAAATTATTCAATTCAATAATAGTATAAAAGCAACACTTACCAATCAAAACAATCTTTTTGAAGGTTTAAACATTCGTTATTTTGGGCCAGTTGATGGTCACAATATTGATGAATTGGTTCGGATTTTATCGGATATAAAAAACTTTGAAGGGCCTAAAGTTCTCCATGTCATCACCCGAAAAGGGAAAGGGTATGAACCCGCAGAAAAATCAGATACTGGCTGGCATGCCCCAGGACTGTTTAATGTAGAAACGGGCGTAAGAAAATCTTCGAACTCTTCTATACCGACACCAGCACTTTTTCAAGACGTATTTGGTGAAACTTTGCTAGAATTGGCCAATAAAAACGATAAAATAGTCGCAATTACTCCTGCTATGCCATCGGGTTGTAGCATGACCATTATGCAAAAGTACTTACCAGATCGTGTTTTTGATGTAGGAATTGCCGAAGGACATGCTGTTACATTTTCAGCTGGATTGGCAAAAGATGGCATGATGCCATTTTGCAACATTTATTCGTCGTTTATGCAAAGGGCTTATGACAATGTAATTCATGATGTAGCATTGCAAGAATTGAATGTGATAATGTGTTTAGACAGGGCTGGAATTGTAGGTTCGGACGGTGCCACGCATCATGGATTATTCGATTTGGCCTATATGCGTTGCATTCCAAATCTAACAGTGTCGGCCCCTCGAAACGAAATAGAGCTACGCAATTTAATGTTTACAGCTCAACAGACCAATATGGGTGCTTTTGTAATTCGTTATCCACGTGGAAAAGGATTTGTTGTTGATTGGAAACAACCCATGAAGGCACTTCCAATTGGGAAAGGTGAATGTTTGAAAGAAGGTACAGATTTGGCTATTATTACTATTGGAACGCTTGCTCATAATGCTCAATTGGCAATAGAACAGTTAGAATCAGAACAGAAAGTTTCTATTGCGCACTATGATATTAGATTCCTGAAACCGCTGGATGAAGAAATATTACACGGAATAGCCAAAAAATTCACTCAAATCGTGACCATCGAAGATGGCGTAATTAAAGGTGGATTTGGTAGTGCGGTTCTTGAATTTCTGTCGGACAATGGATATAAAGTAAACGTGAAGCGACTTGGAATTCCCGACACATTTGTAGAACATGGTACACCAGAAGAACTTTATAATATGCTAGGATTGGATGTGGAAGGGATTGTGAAAAGTATAACTCAAGTTCTATCCTAATTTATCCGTTAGTAATAAAAAAAGAAATGGCAGGAAAGTAAATTCCTGCCATTTCTTTTTTTAATGTGGCGAAATATAAATATATTACAATCCTAAAACGTTGACGTCAAGTAAAAAAGTTGGTTTTACTTCTACCGTATAATCTGATTTAATTGCTTGTTTGCAGGTGATTTTAAATCCTAATTTTATGGGGTCTTTTAAAATGATTTTCTTCAAATCAGCAGATTCAACATTTAATTCAATCGTTTTATTGGCAGGAACATTGCTCAAGGAAGCAATTTTTATTAAAGAATTATCAGGTGCATAAATAGATACTTCAATCGTACCTAAAAAATTGAAATTACAAGTATCAGCTACCGGAGCAGTTATAGTCATTTCTAGTTTTTTAAGTGATACTTTCTCTATTAATGCAGTATCAATTTTATTATCAGATAGAAATTTTGCCATATCGGTTTTTATTTCTGGTGATGCTACTGATATAGGAATAGGAACTAATGTTGCATCGACCGGTATAACAACTGTTGTGCTAATAGACTTTTCAAATTGAGTGAGTTTACTCAAGGAGTTGCATGAGCTCAAGCCAATTACTGCAAATAATAGGGGAAACATAAGTTTTTTCATATTGTTACTTTTTTGTGTTTTGGAGTTTTAATACTCCTTGATTTTAAACATAAATACTTCTTGTATTGTTCAAAAACGGTAACAAATTGATTATATTGTATAACTTATCATCTTGTTAATCAATTGCATTCGTTTCTTCACTAATGAAATCTCACAAACGTATCGTTTTTTTTTACCTTAAATAAAGAAAGGTTGTCTCACGACAACCTTTTCCCGACTAAATAATCTCCTCTTTGATTATTTAAAGAAATCACAAACAAAACTATTCTTATATCTTGTAATTTACTTTTCCGATATTTTTATATCAGCTGGAATTGTAAATTTATCTTTTGCTAATACAGGGTTTTCTGTGAATTTTTCGGCAAGTAAATTCATCTTGATTGTTCCTAAATCTGTATTCACTTTTAAGGGAATTCCTTTGTAAATCAGATAGTTTCCTTTCATCTGCATTTTCTTGTTATCAATGCTTACTTTTTCACAGACTTTACCCAAAAACGATTCTCGTCCTTCTTTTTTTATATTCATATCAGTCATCAATTCTTTGGTCATGTTTTCAAAATCAATATCAGCCGTTTTTACCAAAGTTGCAGGTCGTTTTGTCCCTGTTTTGTTTATCATATCGTAATTGTAAATAAAACCATCTTTGTTAAGCGTAACAGAATGAATTTTAGTACCCATCATTTCCATCATTACTTCCGTAATTTCTTTTTTACCATAGTCGTCAAAAGTAAATACTTGTTTTGCATTCATTCCCATCATTTGGGTTTTGTACTCTACAATTCCCGATTTTATTGCGTACTTACCTTTTGTTGCTTCTTTTGTTAACTCTGTGCGTTTTTTTAATTCATTGACTGATTCTGAACTTTTATTTTTGCAGGAAGTAAAAAGAATTACAACTATAATTATCGTTGTCGAAAAGATTTTTATTGCTTTCATTACTCGCTTTGTTAAATCGGTTTTTAATTATCAATATAAAATGATATTCGTTATTTTGAATTTTATTGTTTGTATGAATACGATGCAAAATTATTGCTTTTTTAATTTCACTATGTTAGTGTAAACCCTAAAAAAAGACTAGGGAATTCCCTGAAATACTTATTTGTGGTGATTATTCTGTTTTTAAAGGAAGTATTCTGTTTCTATTTTGATTTTATTTAGTAGAACCAGAATTTTCTATATATTCTTGTATGCTAATTAGTTGTGGTTTTTTGTTGATCTTGTTTTTTTATCATAGCAATAACGTTGATTACGAGATTTTCGAATTTGAATTTTCACTTCAATTTTAAAATTTCATACAACGTGTTATTTTGATATTTTATTATTGAAGTGAAAATGTTTACAATTGAAAACTTCAATTTCAGAAATTTTTCCGTAATTTTGCAGTCCTATTTAATAGTAAATCGTAAATGATTCAATCGTAAATATAAAAGATAATGGCAAAAGAATTTAAGTACCAAGAACCTTTCCCACTTGGAAAAGACACAACGGAGTATTATTTGTTGACAAACGAACATGTTTCGGTTTCGAAATTTGATGGACAAGAAATCCTGAAAGTAGAACCAGAAGCGATGACCAAACTGGCTCGTGCTGCAATGCGCGACTGTTCGTTTTTACTTCGTCCTGCGCACCAACGACAAGTAGCCGCAATATTGGCTGATCCGGAAGCAAGCGAGAATGATAAATATGTGGCGTTGACCATGCTTCGAAATGCAGAAATTGCAGCGAAAGGAATTTTGCCTTTCTGTCAGGATACTGGTACTGCCACGGTTTACGCCAAAAAAGGTAACAACGTTTGGACAAACGGTACGGACGAAGAAGCGCTATCCAAAGGGATTTACGAAACCTATACGGAAGAGAATTTGCGCTATTCGCAAAATGCAGCTTTGAACATGTATGCTGAAATAAATACTGGTACTAATCTTCCTGCTCAAATTGATTTGGTAGCAAGTCACGGAAACGAATATAAGTTTTTGTTTATCGCCAAGGGTGGTGGCTCCGCCAATAAATCGTACTTGTTTCAGGAAACAAAAGCGTTGCTGAATCCTGTTTCGTTGGAGAAATTCCTCACCGAAAAGATGAAAACTTTGGGAACGGCAGCTTGTCCACCTTACCATATTGCTTTTGTAATTGGCGGTACTTCGGCCGACGCCTGTATGAAAACAGTGAAGCTTGCTTCTACAAAATATTACGACGAATTGCCAACCGAAGGAAACGATTTGGGTCAAGCTTTTCGCGATGTGGAAATGGAACAAAAAGTGTTGAAACAAGCCCAAGCTTCTGGCATTGGTGCGCAGTTTGGTGGCAAGTATTTTGCCCACGATATTCGCATTGTTCGACTTTCGCGACATGGTGCTTCTTGCTTTGTGGGAATGGGCGTTTCGTGTTCTGCCGATAGAAATATCAAAGGTAAAATCAACAAAGACGGCGTTTGGGTAGAACGAATGGAAGATAATCCTGGAGCTTTGATTCCTGAAGAATACCGCAATCAAGGTGAAGGAAATGCAGTGAAAATTGATTTGAATTTGCCTATGAAAGATATATTGGCCACCTTGTCGAAATATCCGGTTTCTACCCGTTTGTCGTTGAATGGAACCATCGTGGTGGGTCGTGATATTGCTCATGCCAAACTAAAGGAATTGCTTGATGCTGGTCTACCATTGCCTCAATATGTAAAAGATCACCCCATTTATTATGCTGGTCCAGCCAAAACTCCAAAGGGATTGCCTTCTGGCTCGTTTGGTCCAACCACTGCTGGTCGTATGGATTCGTATGTGGATTTATTGCAGGAAAATGGTGGCAGTATGGTAATGATTGCAAAAGGAAACCGCACGCAACAGGTGACTGATGCATGCAAGAAACATGGAGGGTTCTATCTTGGTTCTATCGGTGGTCCAGCTGCAATTTTGGCTCTTCAAAACATCAAAAAAGTTGAATGTCTAGAATATCCAGAATTGGGTATGGAAGCCATTTGGAGAATTGAAGTGGAAAATTTCCCGGCATTCATTTTGGTGGACGACAAAGGAAATGACTTTTTCAAGTTGATAAAACCTAGCATGGTTTGCTAGAAAAAGTTTGATGTAAATACATATAAAAGTGGCTGTCTTTTTATAAAGGCAGCCACTTTTTAATTTTATAGTTTCAATCTAAGCCCTAAATTGAAATTGATTCCAGGCTGATTTAACCCTCCATAATCGGCATAAGTAGAGTTTAAAATGTTATTCACATCTCCAAATACATCAAACTTTTTATCATTCCAAAGCAAGCGGCAATCAGTATTGGTGTACGGGATGTAATTTGTCAATATTGCCGGAGAACCAATTATCTTATTAGCATCAAAGCTGCCTGAGCGATCAAAGTAGCCTAGTCTCCACGTAGCGGATAGTTTTTTGTAAATAGAGTGATCAACGGTCAAAGTAATTTTGTGTTTTAAGTAATCTAATGCATACTTTGAATCAAAACCAACCGCCGCTTTATCAAGGTTCAGATAAGAATAAGAAAATGAAGCCCTCTTTACAAACAGTTTAGTGAAACGATAATTAAATGTAAAATCACTGCCCAGCGCATTCACGCTCGATAAATTCATTGCTTCATATTTAGCCGATGAAGAGTTAAGTTTCACCCAATCAATAATATTTTCGCCTATACGATAGTAAACATCAGCGTTTAAGCTCCAGGTTTTCTGATTTATTTTGGTTCCCAATTCAATTGTTTTTGATTGTTCTGGCTTTAATAATGGATTGCCTTGTTGAGCTGGGTTTGAGAAAAACAAATCAGTAAATGTTGGTAAACGCGATGCCGAGTTGGTCGAAGTGTATATTTTCACATCGTCATTAATTGAGTAAGCAATATCAAAGCCACCATAGGTTGTATATTTAAAATCGGCAGAATAACTTGTAGAAATTCCCGCTGAAAAATACCATTTACCCACATTTACGGAATGATCAATCATGCCCGAATAAATAGTTCTGTTATATGCTTTTCTGAAATACAAATTTGTCTCAAAAGGAATAGCTATCGAATCGGGCGATGCCATTGGTAAGCCTAATGAATTACTGAAAATATGTTCATTTCTCACATTCAGCCCTAAAGTAGTTTTTCCTAATGCCGATTTGTAACTGCCCGAAAGTTTACCACCGGTAACATCGGTGAGGTGATATTTGTAACCTGCAGGTGAGTTATTATCCAATTCATATCTGTCATAATGACGTTTCCAGCTAGCTTGTGCATTATAAGAAAAATTACCTTTTGTCATAGACCAGTCAAGCGAAGTGAAAAATGCTTTATTGGCTTCACGTTGATTTGGGTATTTTAGGGAATAAAAACCATTCTCTCCAAAATCCTTCAATTGAGCGGCTAGTTGTAGGTTAAATTTACCAGCATTCTTAGTTTTCAAAACTGATTGAACAAATACATTTGATAAATCAAAATCAGTATTGGTCATGTAACCATCACTGCTTTTGTGCGAAATAGAAGCAAAAGTGTGTAGTTTATCATTTCCTAGATTTACTGAAACTGACTGCCCGAACGTATTAAAGCTACCACCTGTAAGTTCTGCATTCAAGGCGCGTTTTTCGTTGCTCTCGGTCACAATATTTATTGCACCGCTAAATGCATTTGGCCCCAACACACGAGCCGAAGAACCCTGCAGGATTTCAATACGGCTCACATCAGACAGATTTAGCGGAATGTCCAGATTGAAATGTCCCGTTTGCGGGTCGGTGATGTTTACGCCATTCAATAACACCAACACCTGATCGAACGAGCCACCACGAATGCTAATATCTGCCTGTGTGCCGTTGGTTCCACGCTGGCGAATGTCCACACCAGCTACATAATCCAGTAATTGGTCTAGACTTGTTACTGCATTCTTTGAAATTTCAGCTTTGTCAATAATGGTGAGTATTCTTCCCATTTCGGAATATAATTTCTTGCTGTTGGCATTAATTTCTACATCGGAAAGTTGAATGGATGAAGCATCCTTTTTTTGCTGTGAAAACACAGATTGGAAACTTATTAAAAGAAATAATACGGAGTAAATGAAGTTTTTTGTCATGTTTAAAAAAATAAAAAACGGTTGAAATGAGATTTCCTCATTTCAACCGTTACAGTTAATAATATTATTTGTGGTTTGACTACACGCTGCAGCGCTGTCAACAGAAATTTGAATAAATGATGGTACTTGGACTTGTTGTAATGCTGCTTCAAGCTCTAACTTTTCAAGTAGATTTTCAGTATCCTCATCGTTTGAAGTAGAAAAACAAATGGCATTCGAAGTGTTGCCAACTGATTTTTGGAGCGTTTGATTAGAAACTGAAACTGCAAGTGTACCAATGCTTACGCTGATCGCCAAGCTACAAAATACTGCATAGCCAGCCCGACTCCAGCGACGGAAGCGAATGGAAGAAGTATTATGAAGTCTAGTTTTGTGCATTGGTTCGTTTTGAAATTTGAAGCTGCAAAAGTAAGTAAAAATCTTTTAGAAAACAGTTTTGAATAAAAAAAGGTGCTTCTTGTTATAGAAGCACCTTTGTAAATTGCATATTTTCAGCCTATTGAATCATGAATTTTTTTCTGTTTATTTTTCCAGTCCAAATATCGGATAAAACTCCTGCTGCATTTTTTCCACCAATAATGAAAATCCAGTTCGATTTTATTTTTTCTTCCAAAGGAGTTGATAATAAATAAGTTGATGGGTTTAAAACAACAACTGATTGATAACTACGGTTTGTATAAGTTTTTGGTAGTTTATTGTAAGTCGTATCTGGAGTTTGCCAGCTTAATCCTTCGTCAATTGATTGTTTGAAATGGTTGCTAATTCCATCTGTTCTAATTCCAAACAATAACAATTTATTGTCGTAAGAAATTATCGATGATCCAACTGCAAGTGTATCCAGGGTGTGATTTTCGTTGCTGAATGGTACCCAATAGGTTCCATTTTCCGTACTCCAACTTCCCATTTTGTCGTTGCTGTTTTTTCCGCCAATCACAATTGCTTTTGGTTTTCCAGTACGTGCCGAAAACGAAATTGCTGAAAAATCACTTGTTGGAAATCCAGTTGGAATAACATCCGATGTATTTACTAGCCATGTTATTCCGTCTATAGAATTAGCAAAATAATACTTACTTAAGTCAGATTTTAATTGAGCTATTGCCCACAACTTGTCATTTAAGGAAAAAAGGAGTGATTTGAAATTATAATCAGGTATTGTTTTTGTTGCCCAAGATATACCATTTGACGAGGAGTATAAAACATCCGTGTTTTGAGTCAAGTATAAACTTCCCTTAAACAAGGTCAAATCAGAGAATGACGTTTTATTTGGCAAATTTGTTATGATCGTTGGCTGCCCCCAAGTTGAATCATTTGTTATTGTATAAAGATAATTTGAAGAACCATCATTCAAGTAATATAATATGTTGTTATTCAGAATAATTGCTTTTTGACTAATTACATTCAGTGTGCTAGAATTAACTCTTAATTTGCCCCACACATATAATTCTGGATTCACTTGATGTACGTTTACTTTAATTCTATATGGTTTAGATGTTACTCCATCTGATGCATAATTTCTAACTTTTACAGATTGACCAAAATCTATTGTGTCGGTTCCAGAAATAGTTATTGAATCTTTATCATTTTCAAAAATCAAACGCGCACCTGCAGAACTGTAAAATGTAAAAGTTGGATTTACGCTGTCTATTCTAGTATTGAATGGAAGAGAGTCGAGGTTGACAATTATTGAATCGTTCAATAAAGCGTCATATTCCAATGTAAATACTGCATTTTCAATATTGGGGATGCTGTCGTTTGCAGCAAAAGTCAATGATACAAAGCAAGGATTTGTAGAAACTACAGTTACATCGGTTGTGGTGTCCAAACAAGAACTTAATAAAACAACAAAACTAGAAAGGAGGAGAGACTTGAAGAAATTGAATTTCATATTGGCAAGTATTTTTTTTTGAATGGACAAAGTTAAAGACATTTTATGTCATCTGCATCTCCACTGCTAAGTTTTATTTTTTTTTATCATTAATTCTACTTTAAAGAAATGATAATTTGTGAGTTTACGATTTGAATTTAGAATCAAAACTGGAAATTAAGACTTTTTTAGTGTGTTATTTCTGTATTCTATTGGTGTGAGTCCTGTCCGTTTTTTAAAGAAAATGGGAAAATAATCTGGATTTTCGAAATTCAAACTGTATGAGATTTGCTTTACTGTTTGCGAAGTAGTCGAAAGTTGTAATTTGGCTTCATTTAGCTTTAATTCAAGCATATACTGTGACGGTGAACTTCCTGTCAGTTCTTTAAAAGCCCTTCTAAATCCCGAATAACCAAGATTCATTCTTTTGGCAACATCTTCAGCATATATTTTTTCATAAATTGATTCTCGCATAATCACTTTTGCCTTGTTGATTTTGCAGATTAACTCTTCATCAACAAAATCACGTGTTTTATGCCGGTAATACATTAATCCAAGAATATGCATAACAATACCCGAAAGTGCTTGCTGATAACCAGCTCGTTCTTCGTTTGCAATTTCTATAGCTTTAAGATATAAATCTACAATTCGTTCATTTAGGCCAATATTGAAAACAGGTGCTTTGTTCAAGAAAAAACCTTCTTCTACAATTTTGTCAATTATAGTTCCCTTAAAACCAATCCAATACTCGTTCCAGCCTGAATTTTCAATTGGTTTGTAAGTATGCCAAACGCCGGGCATAAGAAAAAACATTTTTCCTTCGGATATTAATGTCGATTCCTTGTCGTTTCCATAGGTGAACAATCCATTTCCGTCGGTTATATAAAGTAGCTGATATTCATTAAGAACCCGGCCATTTTGAACGTCGAAATAATAATCAAGTGGATGGTCTTTGGGCGGATAGTTGACATTTTCTGCTATTTTTTGATGCCCAACAGTGGTAACGGTCAAACCCCAAAGTTCATCTTGTTCTGATGAAATTAAGTAATTTATACTGGATTTGAATTCTTTGTCAATCATAAGAACTGAACTGATTTTATGCTGTAAATTTGAAGATACAAATGTAGAAAAAATCATTTGAAAATCGATGCAATTCAGTGAAATAAAAGAAATTAGAATTTCACCAAAAATGTTGCTCTAAAGGAACGTCCCGGCATGGGAAACCATTTTACAACTGCATAATTTTGATTGAAAATATTTAGCATTTCTAGGTTTGCAGAGAAGAAGTAATTTTTAATTTGAAAACCTTTGTTTGCAGAAATGCTGTGGTCAATATAAGCTGGCAAACGGTTTTCTGCATAATTTTGAAATAATGCATACCGATGTCCCGACCATAAAATGGTGTAATTCAAGTTTATCCATGGTGTTTCAATTCCAATCCTACCCGAACCCGAAATGCGTGGCGTGTATGTAAGTTGATGGTTGTATGTACTTTTGTCAGTTCGGTCGGTAATATTTAATGCCCGCTGGTAAGTATAAGTTGTGCCAAAATTGAACCCAATTTTATTCCAAGGCCGAATTGTTGTTTCAGCCGTTAAGTCAATACCATCAATAACTACTTTCCCTAGATTTTTCATTGCCCACACATTAATATTTTTTGTTGGATAAGCCACAATTTTATTTGTCACATCATTGTGATAACCATCTATAGAAACCGAAATGAAAGGAAGCCATTTTTCTAATGAAGTAGCATATGTTAGTCCAAGATTGTACTGATTTGTATTTTCTGGTTTCAAATTCCGATTGCCTATTTGGTAATAATACAAATCGTTGAAGGTGGGTAGACGGAAAATGTTTTTATGAAAAAGACGAGCCCGAAAATCTTGATTATCAAATGGTTTCACGGAAAAACTGATATAAGGAGACAATTGTTTGTTGTTCACTTCATCATTCACTACGGTTGCGAGCAAACTAGCAGTTGCAATAACTTTATTTGAAACATATTTTGTTGCGATTGATGAAAGCCAAGTCAACCGATTTGGAACTGAAAACTCGGCATTTAATGTGTTTAATGCCCCGTCCGAGGAGGCTGAAAATGAAAGTCCATCAAATGCTCGATAAAGTACAGAGGCTGAATAATAATATTCATTTTGAATAAATGTATTCTCTGATTTTCCATTTGAATTTAAAACTGAAGGGTCAATATATTTTAAATATCCGCGATTGTATTTGGCATTTGTTTGGAAAGAAAAGGTTTTGGAGAATTCCTTTTCATAATGTGCTTGCGTAAAAAATGTATTGTCCCAAATTCGCTGTTTGGCCGAACTTTCAGCATCGTAAAGTATTGTTGCTCCGGGTAATCCACGCTCTGATTGGTAGAAATAGGATTTGATATAACCGTTTTCTTTTTCTGAAAAATTGCCGTATAAAGCACCCTCGAGTCGGAGATTTTTTACATCTGTGTTTTGACGAATTTCCTTTGAAGTGCTGTCATTGCTAGATGAACCGTTAATCAATGTATAAGGATATTTCCCATCGGCCGACAACCATTCTCCACTAAAAGAAGCAGAAAATTTAGAATTTATTTTACCATCCAATCCTATTGACGGATTTATCATTCCAAACGAACCAATTTTCATTGAAACTTTTCCGTTGATATTTTTATTCAATTCAAATTTTGGTTTGATGGATTGTATAGTGAGCACCGAAGCTGACGCAAAAAGTCGAGCTGGTTGAAAAATATTATCGCTCTGTCCGCTATTCAAAGACAGAATTTCTACGTTGTCGAGTGAAAAACGACCAATGTCAATTTGTCCTGTCTGGCAGTCGGTTACAGTTATTCCATCGTAGCTTACCGCTGTGTGATTGGCACCCAAACTGCGCACCGATATGGTTTTTAGTCCGCCAATTCCACCATAATCTTTTACTAAAACGCCCGAAAAAAACTTAACGGCATCCGAAACCTGTAACACGTTGAGTTTTTCTATTTTTTTAGAGGAAAGAACTTGGAGTGGGGATGTGGATCTGCTTACCGAATTTTTGAACTTTTCTGTAACCGTAATTTCTTTAATGGTATGCGAATTTATTGAATCAACTACTTGTTTTTGTTGTCCAAATATGAATACAGGTAGAAGTAACCACCCGAAAAAAGGCAGCATCCATTTGAAAAATTTAGACCGAAAAAAAGAAAATTGCATACACCTATTTGCAGAAAAATTATCCAAATAGCTTATTAGAAAGGGAAAAATCAACAAGGCAGCTGAAGTGCAGTATTGGTTTTAAGCTCTATCCTCGAAGCTTTAACACATAGATTGAATGGCAGGTTTTCTGACTTACTCATGTTTGTAAACCGATTTTTGATTTGAAGCAAATCAAAAATTTGGTTGTCAAAACGTTGAAAATGAGCTTACAGTAGCGGGACTGTTCTGGCTTTTTACCAGATTCCCTTTTAATCTCTTTTTGCTAAAAGCAAAATTTGAACCATTACCGTACAAAGGTAATAGAAATTACTCGAGTTAGAAAATAGATTTTTGTTCAGCAGATTTTGAATTTCTATTGCATAAAAAGTTGTTTGAAATAAATATCTATTTCATTTTCAATCTTTAATTTTGTTTTTTACACAATTTCAAATTGATTTTTCGTACCTTTGTGCCCCTAAAATCATATAATATAACATCAAAAATGGGAAATTTTGCAAAATGGATAGGTGGAGGTTTGGGTTGGGCTTTTGGTGGCCCAATTGGAGCATTAATAGGCTATGCTGTAGGTTCAATGCTTGGCGGAGCTGAAATTGGCGTAACTCGTTCCATAGGACCAGGTCAAACAACTGAGGGTGATTTTAAAATGAGTTTGTTGGTGCTCATGGCTTGTATCATGAAAGCTGATGGCAGAATAGACAAAGCCGAATTGGCAGTGGTAAAAAAGTTTTTGGTGTCCAACTTTGGAGAACAAGGCGCATTGGATGCTTTGCCAATTCTCAAAAATCTTTTGGACCAAAATATAGATGAATCTGAAGTGGCTATGCAAATTAGCCAACATTTGAATTATTCATCGAAGTTGGAATTGCTGCACCTCCTTTTTAAAATAGCGTATGCCGATGGAGAAGTGGTTGCATCAGAATTATCGACAATCAAACGCATTGCCGATATTTTTCGCATAGACCGACTCGATTTCGAGTCGATTAAGGCGCCTTATATGAAAACCGTTGATCGCGATTGGGCATATAAATCATTGGAAATTGAAACGACAGCCACCAACGATGACATCAAAAAAGCATACCGTCGCATGGCCATGAAATATCACCCCGATAAAGTAAATGATTTGGGCGATGATGTAAAGAAATCTGCAACGGAGAAATTCCGCTCCATTAATGAAGCGTATGAAAATCTCAAAAAACAAAGGGGAATAGCTTAGTTTTAGGTTTAACTGACTTCATTGTAATTAAAAACAAAATATTTACAACTTATTTATGGAACACAAACTTTATATTTACAACACATTAAGCCGTAAAAAAGAGCATTTTATTCCAATTCACAATAATATGGTGGGCTTGTATGTTTGTGGCCCAACTGTTTATAGCGATGTTCATTTGGGAAATTGTAGAACATTTATTTCATTTGATGTTATTTATCGTTACTTGTTGTATTTGGGATATAAAGTAAGGTATGTTAGAAACATAACCGATGCTGGACATTTGGAAGGAGATAGAGATGAAGGTGATGATAAATTTGCTAAAAAGGCAAAGTTAGAACAATTAGAACCGATGGAAATCGTTCAAAAATACTCAGTTGGTTTTCATGATATTTTATCAATTTTCAACGCACTTCCCCCTAGTATTGAGCCTACTGCCACTGGACATATTTTAGAGCAAATTGAAATGGTAAAGGAATTGCTAGAAAGCAATTATGCATACGAAATAGATGGAACGGTTTATTTTGATGTAGAAAAATACAATAAAGATTTTTCTTATGGAATATTGACCAACCGAAAATTAGAAGATTTGCTTGAAGGTACGCGTGAATTAGGTGGGCAAGATGAGAAAAAAGGCAGATTAGATTTTGCATTATGGATAAAAGCCAAATCTGAAACACTCATGCAATGGCCATCACCATGGGGCTGGGGTTTTCCCGGATGGCATATTGAATGTTCGGCAATGAGCAAAAAATATCTTGGAACTACATTCGATATTCATGGCGGAGGAATGGATTTGCAGGCCACGCATCACACCAATGAAATTGCACAATCGCAAGCATGTAATCATACAGCTCCCGTTAAATACTGGATGCATACCAATATGCTGACAGTGAATGGTGTAAGAATGTCGAAAAGTGCTGGAAATGGTTTTTTACCAAAGGAGTTGTTTACAGGTGCACATCCGTTGTTGGAAAGAGGATATTCGCCGATGACAGTAAGATTTTTCATGGCACAATCGCATTATCGAAGTACTTTGGATTTTTCCAACGAAGCACTTCAAGCATCCGAAAAAGGTTTTGAGCGATTGATGGACGGTTATGCTCGTTTGCAAAAAATTACCCCTTCCAATACTACCTCGGTGGAACTCGATAATTTAAGAGCTAAATGTGAGGAAGCAATGAATGACGACTTTAATACGCCAATTGCAATTTCTCATTTGTTTAATGCCCTGAAATCTATCAATTTAGTTCATGACGGAAAAGGTACAATTTCAGCTATAGATTTAGAAGAATTAAAAACGGTTTTTAAAACCTTTATTGAAGATGTTTTGGGACTTAAATCAGAAACCGAAATATCTGGAGGAAACGAAGCATATAAAAAGGCCATTGATTTACTGCTAAATATGCGTTTGGAAGCCAAGCAAAACAAAGACTGGGCAACCAGCGATAAAATACGGAATGAACTTACAGCGTTAGGTTTTGAAATAAAAGACACGAAAGACGGGTTTGAGTGGAAGATTTAAAAAACTGTTTTCCCAATTTTGATAAATTCTAATAAAACCGAAACCTGTTTTTTATGAAAAATCAAGGAGAAATAATTCTATATCAATCAGAAGATTCCATTCAGTTTGAAGTGAGAATTGAAGATGAAACTGTTTGGTTGACCCAAGCTCAAATTGCAGAATTGTTTGGTACTTTGCGCCAAGCAATTACAAAGCATCTGAAAAATATCTTTAGAGCTGGAGAATTGATAGAAAATTCAGTTAGTTCCATTTTGGAACTAACTGCTTCGGATGGGAAAATATATGCAACTAAATTTTACAACTTAGATGTAATACTTTCTGTAGGTTATCGTGTTAATTCAAAGAATGCAACACAATTTCGTATTTGGGCAAACAGCATTTTGAAAGAGTATTTAATGAAAGGTTATGTGCTGAATCACAGAATGGACAATATTGAAAAGAAAATGTTGGAGCATGACCAAAAATTTGATTTACTGATAAAAACATCACTTCCACCCGTTGAAGGAATTTTTTATGATGGTGAAATATTTGATGCGTATAAGTTTGCGGCAGATGTAGTGAAGTCAGCCAAAAAGTCAATTGTTTTGATTGATAATTATGTAGATGAAAGTGTATTGATGTTGTTGTCAAAAAGAACCAAGGGAGTCAATACAACAATTTATACAACTAAAATATCAACTCAATTTCAATTGGACATTGATAAATATAATACTCAATATGAGCTAATTGATATAATTGTCTTTTCAAAATCGCACGACCGCTTTTTGATAATAGATAACGAAATAGTTTATCATATTGGAGCATCGCTCAAAGATTTGGGAAAAAAATGGTTTGCATTCTCCAAAATGGGATTAGATGCTAAAGAATTGATAGAAAAAATCAGTAGATAATGTTGATTATTTCAGTTTTAATGGCTGTTTATTAGCTAAATAGATTACATACAACTTTGTTACATACAATGTTGTTACAAATAAAAAAGCACTTGAGATTACATAATTAATATTACAGAACAAAAAGTGAGTTTCAATGACCCAGTTTTTAAACTTTGGTTTTTGAGAAATGTACGTAAACTTTAAAAAACAAACGAAACAATGGAAACAACAAGACAACAAAAAATATCGCGGATGTTGCAGAAAGAATTGGGAGAGATTTTTCTGTTGTACGCCCGTGAATTGCACGGTACGTTAATCACTGTTACAGCTGTGCGCATTAGTCCCGATTTGGGAATTGCACACACACATTTGAGTATTTTTCCAAGCGAAAAATCAGCAGCAGTTTTGACCAAAGTGCAAGATGACTCAAAAGCCATTCGCTACGATTTGGGCAAACGTGTTCGTAATCAATTACGTATAGTTCCAGCATTGTATTTTCATGTTGACGACTCGCTTGATTATTTGGAGAATATCGACAAATTGCTCAGAAGTGATCCTCCAGGACCGATTACTGAAGAAAACGAATAGTTTACTGAATAATGAGTAAACTGCAACAGCCATCATCAAACACATTTCGGAATAAACTTCGGGATTTGTCGTTCTCTTTTTACATTGCCAAACGCTACCTTTTTTCTAAAAAGTCGCACAATGCCATCAATGTCATTTCGGGTATTTCGGCGGCTGGAGTGGGAGTGGGGACGATGGCTTTGGTGTGCGTACTGTCGGTGTTCAATGGTTTTGAATCGCTAATAGCTGATATGTTTTCGGCTTTCGACCCCGATTTGAAAATCACGTTGACACATGGCAAATCCTTTGATGTCAATTCTCCTGAAATGTCAGAAATCCGGAAACTGAAATCAGTTGCTTATTTCACTGAAGTAGTGGAGGAAAATGCATTGTTGCGGTTCAAAGACAAGCAAATGCCAGCAACTATTAAAGGTGTTAGCCCAGATTTTCGGAAAATGACACGTATTGATAGTATCATGTACGATGGAGAATTTACACTATACGATGGTGCTTTTCAGCGCGCGGTGCCTGGTATTGGAGTGGCTAACATTCTTGGATTAGGAACCCATTTTATCGACCCATTGTTGATTTATGCACCAAGGCGTACTGCTAAAATCAATTTACTTCGACCAGAAAATAGTTTCAATCAAGTTGGAACTTTTATTTCGGGTATATTTGCAGTTAAACAGTTACAGTATGACGACCATTATGTGTTGGTTTCTATAGACCTAGCTCGTGATTTGTTTGAGTATGAAAAGAATATAGTTTCGTCGGTGGAATTGAAATTTGCAAAAGGAGTTGACCAAGTGAAAATTCAAAAGCAAATAATATCCAAACTGGGCGACGGTTTTCAAGTGAAAAACCGATACGAACAGCAGGAGAGTTTCTTTAAAATCATGCTAATTGAGAAATGGATTACTTACCTAATTCTTTGTTTCATATTGCTGATTGCCAGTTTTAATATTATTGGTTCCTTGTCTATGTTGATTATTGATAAAAAAGCTGATATTGAAACACTACGGAATTTGGGAGCAAACAATCAATTGATAAAACGTATTTTTCTGTACGAAGGTTGGATGATTTCTGCAGTTGGTGCATTGTTTGGTATTGGACTCGGAACTTTGGTGTGCTTATTGCAGGAACATTTTGGATTCTTGAAGTTGGGCAACGGCTATGTGGTTGATGCCTACCCTGTAGTCACGAATTTGACAGACAGCTTGTTGGTTTTGGTTACTGTGCTATTAATGGGTTTTTTGGCTGCGTATTATCCAGTCAGATATATCAAAAAAGAAATTCAAGAATAGAATCAATTTGAATTTAATTTACTATAAATTATTCATTTAAAGTCAAATTACAACATTCAACCTCTTTTTTCGTTTATTTTGATGCAATGATTTATTAAGTTAGTAATTATCGAATTTCCATGATGAAACACATCAAAGTATTGTTTTTTATATTTGCTGTTTTGCTACTTTCGTGCAAAGGTAGCGAACCTAATCCACCCTATTCTTACGAAGCTAATCCTCATTACGCTTGGGGTTATGCAGAGTTTTATGGTGCTTATTATGCCAATCAAGGTGTGAAAATATTAAATAACACTTTCTCAATATCACTCTTCTCTGATTCTTTGGGATTAACGAATAAAGGCGCTTTGGTAGGTTATGGTCAGTATTTGTTTTTGGAAGATGTTTTTCTCTCTACTTTTACCACGAAACTTTCCGCAGGGAAATATACGATAAATGAATCTGCTAAACCATTTACTGTTTTTGCAGGGAAAAATGACACCATTGACAGTGAGGTATATACAATTGGAGCTTATATTTCTTATTATGAACAAAATACTGCCAAATCAAAAATTAAATTGATATCAAGCGGCTCTTTTGATGTAAAGATGGTCAATGATAGTGTTTACAATATTGTTTGCAATTTTAAAACATCTGATAGTTTGAAACTAATCGGAAGTTTTGAAGCTGTTTTACCTCATTTTGATCAATCGTTGTTACCAAAAAAAGTAGGGTCGCGCAATAGATTTAAATTGAATATTTAAAATCAAAGCTTATATTAAACGATGGTTTTTATTCTGCATAAAATACAGACTCAAGCTGCCAATCAAAGGAAAGCTGAATACACCTACCAAGAAATAATAAATCGGAATATGTTGCAGGAAGATCACAAAAGCCTCAATTGAACCAGTATATAAACCGAAGAATAGAGTCAATATCATTCCTATGCAAGTAAATGCCCATACTATCCAACTGCGGTCAGTTTGTTCTGGAAGTTTGCGCATCAAGCGGTTTAAAAAACCATTGTCAGGTATTTCAAGTTTCATCTCAATGAAAAAATCCTTGAGTAATTTGTCATTATTTTTTGTTTCCATATCCAGCATTTGTAAGGTAAACACTTAATTTTTCTTTTCCTTTTAGAATGTACGTTTTCACTGTTCCAAGTGGTGCATCCATAATTTTCGCTATTTCTTTGTGCGTTTTATCTTCCATATAAAACAATAGTATTGCGGTTTGTTCTTCCTTTCGTAAATTTTTTATTGCATTATAAATATCCATTTTTTCGGATGAAAATTCATTATTTGTTTGATGGTAAATATCAATTTCATGCTCATTCAAATCCGCCCAATGTTTTTGTACGCGTACCGAATCGTAAAAAACATTGTAGGCAATCCGAAAAAGCCAGGTTGAAAACCCTGAAATTCCTTTGAAAGCGTTAAGGTTTAAATATGCTTTAATAAAAGTTTCCTGCGCTAAATCATCGCTCAATGGACCATCGCCCATAGTCAGATTCAGGAAGAACCGACGTATGGGCGATTGGTATTTACAGGTCAGTTTGTCGAAGGCACTTTTATCGCCTAGCAAAGTGAGCTGTGTAACCCAGCGGATATCATCCGTGTTGCTCATTGTTCTCAGTAGTTGTGTCAGTTTTTGGTTTGTCCAGTCTGTTAACCAACAAGTATCCAATTCCCACAAAAGTCGGTACTATTCCTAAGATTAGTGCATTTTTTTCATTGATAACTATAAATGAAATTATTAATGCCAAGCCGACAACGAGCCAAAGAATACCGCGTTTCAAATTAGATGTTGTATCAGCCTTTCTCGGTTCATCAAAGAAATGTTCTGGTACGGTTTGACCCATTTCCAATGATTTCATATACAAATCATATTTCCTTTGCGATTCCCGATTTCTAACTTTAGCTTGAGTGAAAATTATGGAAGCAACTAATAGAAACGGCATTAGGCAAATCATAACAATCCCAAATCCGTTTAAAGGCATGTCGACTTCATTATTTGCATCAATTTTTTGTCGCTCTAGGTCATTTTCTTGTCTTTTAAGCTCCATCAATTGGTCAGGAGATAATTTTTGGAGCAATATTGAATCTTTTACCGACTGTTTCAATCCTTCGTTTTGAACAGTTGTAGTTTGAGAAATACTGTCCGTTTTTAAGCTTTTGTCGTTTGCATACATTCCAATAGACAAAAGCATTGCCATTAATAATAATCCAAGTTGTTTCATAATTGTAAAATTTTAAAGTGTAAATTTAGTATTTGTTTTTCTATTAGACGCTATGACTTGTTCATTTGGATTTGAAAAGACACAATTATTTTAATTATTAACTTATCGTACGTAATGGGAAATTTCAATACTTCAAAATTATATTGTAATCATATCAATTATTAAAAGATAGAAATTGGTTGTTTTCGCACTAAACAATTTTGGTGCAAGGCTTGTTTAAGGTCAATAGTTTAATTGAATAAAGAAATTTTTATCTAATTGCATGCTCTGTGTATCAGTTGCATACTAAATATTGGTCGGGCAATTTGACTGTGTATTAACGTATTGGATTTTCAATTACGGAAAAATTTCTCTAATTTTGCACTCAAATTATTTTAAATGGAAAGAGTTTTTATTGCTTCAGATTACCAACCTATACTAATTCAATTTTTCGTAGCCATTTCATTCGTCGTGATTGTAATGGTAGTAACTCACTTGATTATTAGTACCAGAAAAAGGGTTCGTACTTTAAAAAAAGAGGAGAATTTTGAGTGTGGAATTGATATTCAGGGAAATGCCCGTTTTCCATTTTCCATAAAATACTTTCTAATTGCCATTCTTTTTGTGCTTTTTGATGTGGAAGTAATATTTTTTTATCCATGGGCAGTAAATTTTAAGAATGCAGATTGGTCTGGCTTTTTGAATATGTTACTTTTTATGGGAGTTTTCATTTTTGGATTCTTTTATATTTATAAAAAGGGTTCATTCGATTGGAATAAAGAACAAGAATAATAGTTTTTTCAGTAAGAAGTTATAGTTGACATAATATTATGAGTGAAAAGGATAAATATACAGTAGTAGAAGCACCAGAAGGCTATAGTGCCCCTGGTTTCTTTGCCACTACATTAGATAAAGCTGTAGGTCTTGCCCGCAAAAATTCATTGTGGCCATTGCCGTTTGCCACTTCATGTTGCGGTATTGAGTTTATGGCAACAATGGGGGCACATTACGATTTGGGGCGATTTGGTGCTGAACGTTTGAGCTTCTCCCCACGTCAAGCAGATTTACTTATGGTTATGGGCACTATTGCAAAAAAGATGGCGCCTGTTGTACAGCAAATTTACGAACAAATGGCCGAACCTCGTTGGGTGATTGCCGTTGGTGCTTGCGCTTCGAGTGGCGGTGTTTTTGACACTTATAGCGTGCTGCAGGGCATTGATAAGGTGGTTCCGGTGGATGTTTATGTGCCAGGATGTCCCCCACGTCCTGAACAAATTATTGATGGTTTCCTGAAAATACAAGAATTGGTTGGCAATGAGCCACTTCGCCGTCGTTATAGCCCAGAATATAAAGAGATGCTTGAAAGCTACGGCATTAAAATTGACAAATAAGCAAATGGAATACAGTATATTACTTCAGGAACTTAAAAATAAATTCGATAAAAGCATTCTTTCAATTGACGAAACAGCTGACATTCCTACCGTTGTTATAAGTTCAACATCTGTAAAAGAAATAATTTCTTTTCTGAAAGAACAACAGAATTTTATATTTCTCACCGACTTGTGTGGCATTCACTATCCAGAACAGGAAAAAGAATTGGGCGTTATTTATCACCTACATAATTTGGTGGACAATAAACGATTGCGCCTAAAAACGTTTGTAACAAAAGCAAATCCACAAATAGAAAGCATAGTTTCCGTTTTTTCGGGTGCAAATTGGATGGAACGTGAAACATTTGATTTTTATGGCGTTGACTTTGTAGGTCATCCTAATTTAATCCGCATATTAAATGTAGAATATATGGATTATCATCCAATGCTGAAAGAATATCCGCTTGAAGATGCCACCAGAACTGATAAAGATGACCGATTTTTTGGTAGATAATATTAATTGAAGAAAAAATGAAAACCATAAATTCGGAACACCATTTAGATTTAACCAAAGAGGATGAAAAGGTTTACAGTACACTGAACCTTGGGCCTACGCATCCTGCCACCCATGGTATTTTTCAGAATGTGCTGACCATGAACGGTGAAACAATCGTAGCCACAGAGCAGACGATTGGTTATATACATCGTGCGTTCGAGAAAATTGCTGAACGTCGCCCGTATTACCAAATAACTACTTTAACCGATAGATTGAACTATTGCTCTTCGCCGCTAAATAATATCGGTTGGCATTTGGCTGTAGAAAAATTATTGGGTGTAGAAACCAATAAACGTGTTGATTACATGCGAATTATCGTAATGGAATTAGCCCGTATTGCCGACCACTTGGTTTGCAACAGCGTAATTGGTGTGGATAGTGGTGCATTAACCGGCTTTGTTTACCTTTTTCAGGAACGAGAAAAAATTTACGAAATTTACGAAGAACTTTGCGGAGCGCGACTGACAACAAATTTAGGTTGTGTTGGTGGATTTGACAGGGATTTTTCAATTGTAGCCATTCAAAAAATCCGGGAGGTAATGAAAGGATTGCCAAAGGTGCTGCATGAATTTGAAAATTTACTCATGCGCAATCGTATTTTTATGGATAGAACGATCAATGTAGGTGGAATTACTGCTGATCGTGCTTTGAATTATGGTTTTTCGGGACCATGTTTGCGTGCTGCCGGTATAGATTATGATGTGCGCGTTCAAGAACCATATTCATCCTACAACGATTTTGATTTTATTGTACCAATTGGTCAAAATGGAGATACCTACGACCGTTTCTGTGTTCGTCAAACTGAAATGTGGGAAAGTATTAAGTTGGTAAACAATGCTTTGGAAAATCTTCCAGAAGGGAAATTCAATACTGAAGTTCCTGCATTCTATTTTCCTCCAAAAGAAGATGTATACAGCAAAATGGAACCATTAATCAGCCATTTTAAAAAGGTAATGGGTGAAATTGATATTCCAGCAAAAGAAATTTATAAAGCTGTAGAAGGTGCTAACGGAGAACTTGGATTCTATGTAGTTGCCGATGGCGGAAGAACACCCTATCGTTTACATTTCCGTCGCCCGGGATTTATTTATTACCAAGCTTTTCCCGAAATGATTGCTGGTCAATCGTTGTCGGATGCTATTCTGACTATGAGTAGCATGAATGTGATTGCGGGAGAATTGGACGCATAAAACATTTACAATTTTTTTATTTACTATTTACCACATGAGCGATAAACATTTTAAACATAAACTCCAAGTAAAGAAAAACGAACAGATTTCTTTTACGAAGAGTACATTAGAAAAAATACAGATAATTATTTCACATTATCCTAAGGGTAAACAGAAGTCGGCTTTGATTCCAATTTTGCACATTGCACAAGAGGAAATGGGCGGTAGTCTGAATGTTGATATTATGGATTATGTAGCTGGATTGCTGAATATCACATCCATTGAAGTGTATGAAGTAGCTACTTTCTACTCTCAATTCTACATCGACCCAGTTGGGAAATATGTGATTGAAGTATGTCAGACTGGACCATGTGCCATTTGCGGTGGTGAAGATATGATTGCTTATTTGGAAGAAAAGCTAAAAATAAAAGTCGGTGAAACTACCGAAGATAATCTGTTTTCGCTCAAAGCGGTAGAATGTTTAGGAGCTTGCGGTTCGGCACCTGTAATGCAGGTGAATACAGAATTCCACGAGTTCTTGAACCTACAGAAAATTGATGAAATTATCGCTAAATTAAGAAGTGAAAGCGAATTAAAGAAACCCGAAGAGTTGACATGGAAAGAAAGATTATCTTAGAAAATATAGAAATTGAAGGGATTCGCTCACTGGAAGTCTATCGCCAAAACGGTGGATATGAGTCTGTTGAGAAAGCCTTGAAGTCAATGACTCCCGATGAAGTAGTTGCTGAAGTGAAAACTTCTGGTCTTCGTGGTCGTGGTGGTGCTGGTTTTCCAACAGGAATGAAATGGAGTTTTATCGACAAAAAAAGTACGAATCCACGATATTTGGTTTGTAATGGCGATGAAAGCGAGCCGGGCACTTTTAAAGACCGTTATTTGTTGCAGCACATTCCGCACCGATTGATTGAAGGAATGATTTGTTCTGCTTATGCATTGGGCTCAAACAAAGCATATATCTATGTCAGAGGTGAATTCAAAACGATTATTGGCATTCTGAACGAAGCCATTAAGGAAAGTTACAAAGCTGGTTTACTTGGTAAAAATATATTGGGCAGCGGTTACGACTTAGACTTGCATGTACACACAGGCGCTGGAGCCTATATTTGCGGAGAAGAAACTGCTTTATTGGAATCGCTGGAAGGAAAACGTGGAAATCCACGTTTAAAGCCACCATTTCCTGCCATTAAAGGTTTATACGATTGCCCAACGGTTGTTAATAATGTGGAAACATTGGCAAATATCGGTTGGATAGTAAATAACGGTGGTGATGCATATTCTAAAATCGGGATTGGACGCAGTACAGGAACTAAACTGATTTCAGCTTGCGGAAATATCAATAATCCAGGTGTTTATGAAATTGAAATGGGTTTGCCAGTTGAAGAATTTATTTACAGCGATAAATATTGCGGCGGCGTAAAAGGTGGAAAAGAACTGAAAGCGGTTATTCCTGGTGGTTCTTCGGTGCCTATTCTTCCAAAAAATCTGATTTTGAATACGCTTGCTGGCGACAAACGCTTGATGAGTTACGAATCTTTGTCGGAAGGTGGTTTTATAAGTGGTTCAATGTTAGGCTCTGGTGGTTTTATTGTGTATGATGAAGATGCTTGTATTGTTCGCAATACCTACAATTTCTCCCGTTTTTATCATCATGAATCTTGCGGACAATGTTCACCTTGTCGCGAGGGCACAAGTTGGATGGAAAGTGTGTTGCACCGCATAGAAAATGGTCAGGGCAAAATGAAAGACATTGATCTACTGGTAAGTATTGCTGGTAAAATTGAAGGAAACACCATTTGTCCGTTGGGCGATGCTGCTTCGTGGCCAGTGGCTGCTGCTATTCGTCATTTCCGCAGTGAATTTGAATTTCACGTTGCAAATCCAGAAATCGTGAAGAATGTGAAGCATGGGAAATTGAAGAACCCCTAGCCCCTTAAGGGGAATTATAATAGTATTGTCAAATTAAATTTGACATAAAAAGAGATAGATAAATATAATAATCAATACTAACTTCAATCCCCCTTTAAGGGCTAGGGGTCATCTTTTTTACAATGTTTAAAGTAACAATAGATAATAAAAGCATAGAAGTAGAACCAGGGACAACCATTCTGCAAGCTGCGCGCTTGATAGGTGGTGACGTGGTTCCGCCAGCGATGTGTTATCATTCCGAATTGAAAAATAGTGGTGGTAAATGTCGTACATGCATGGTGAGAGTGGCGCAAGGTTCCACTGCCGATCCACGCCCAATGCCAAAGTTAGTGGCTTCTTGTCGCACTGAAGTTATGGATGGTATGGTGGTTGAAAACCTTACTTCGTCTCAAGTTGTGGATGCACGTAAAGCGGTTGTGGAATTTCTATTGATTAATCATCCACTTGATTGTCCCGTTTGTGACCAGGCCGGCGAATGTGATTTGCAAAACCTAAGTTACGAAAACGGTTCCAATGAATCGCGTTTTGAAGAAGAAAAACGCACCTACGAAAAAATCGATATCGGCGAGTTGATTCAGTTTCATCCCAACCGCTGTATTCTTTGCTACCGATGCGTGTATGCTGCTGATCAACTGACCGAAAACCGTGTTCATGGCGTGTTGTACCGTGGTGAAAAATCCGAAATTTCTACCTTTATTCATCAAGCTATTGAGAATGATTTCTCAGGAAATATGATTGATGTTTGTCCCGTAGGAGCATTGACTGATAAAACATTTCGTTTTAAAAACCGGGTATGGTTCCTAAAACCAATGGATGCGCACCGCACATGCAGTAAATGTAGTGGTGAGGCCACTGTTTGGTATAGAGGCGAAGAAGTGTATCGTGTAACTGGAAGAAAAGATAAATATGGCGAAGTTCATGATTTTATTTGCAACGAATGTCGTTTTGAAAAGAAAAACAGTGCAGATTGGACGATTGAAGGACCACGTAAAATAGAAACCTATTCGGTTATCAATCAAAATCACTATAAAAACGTAGTCATACCGTCGGTGATTAATCCGATAAAAGAAACAATGGAGTAAAAATGGATATACAATTTGTTCTATATAAAGTATTGTTGAGTATTGCCATCTTGCTGTTGAGTTTGGTGATTGCAATGTATTCAACACTTGCCGAACGTAAAGTGGCTGGTTTTTTTCAAGATAGATTAGGTCCCAATCGTGCAGGAATTTTTGGATTACTCCAACCTGTGGCCGATGGTTTGAAACTGTTTATGAAGGAAGAATTTATGCCGGCCAAAGCAGATAAAGTCTTGTATATACTTGGACCTTCGCTCACTATGTTGGTGGCATTGCTCACCAGTGCGGTAATTCCTTGGGGTGGATCTTTGATTATTGACGGAAAAGAATTTATACTACAAGTGGCGGATGTAAATATCGGCGTGTTGTACGTTTTTGCCGTGGTATCTATTGGTGTTTACGGTATTATGATTGGTGGTTGGGCTTCCAATAATAAATATGCGTTGATGGGTGCTGTGCGTGCAGCTTCCCAGATGATTAGTTATGAATTGGCCATGAGTATGTCAATTGTAGCCATTGTAATGACTTCTGGCAGCTTGAGCTTGAATGAAATTGTGACACAACAGGCTGGAATGAACTGGAATGTATTTACGCAACCTATAGGTTTTGTGGTGTTTCTGATTTGTGCTTTTGCCGAAACGAATCGTGCGCCTTTCGACCTTCCAGAATGCGAAACTGAGTTGATTGGTGGTTATCACACCGAATATAGTTCCATGAAACTTGGCTTTTATCTTTTCTCGGAATATATCAATATGTTTATTTCGTCGGCTATGATTGCCTCATTGTATTTTGGAGGTTATGATTTTCCGTTTATGAACGAGTTGGGCTTGTCGCACAACATGGTCACTATTTTGGGAACGGTAGCTCTTTTCGCAAAGATATCATTTTTCGGATTTCTATTTATGTGGATTCGCTGGACATTACCTCGTTTCCGCTACGACCAATTAATGCGTTTCGGTTGGAAAGGCCTTATGCCTTGGGCAATTGCTAATGTTATTTTAACTGGCTTTTTCCATTTACTTTTTAAGAAGTAATAATTTGCTTTCAAATATCATTATAAAATGAATCAAGATTCAACAAAAATATCACTCACCAACCGATCGAAAGTGGTGTCGAACAAAAAGATGACGCTTATGGAGCGTTTCTATTTGCCGGCCATTTTTAAAGGTATGATGATTACTTTCAGTCACTTTTTCAAGAAAGAGGTCACCATTCAATATCCTGAAGTAAAGCGTCCGTTCTCGGATATTTATCGCGGGTTGCACGTTTTGAAATTGGACGATGACGGTCGTGAGCGCTGTACTGCTTGTGGCTTGTGTGCTCTTTCATGTCCTGCTGAAGCCATTACCATGGTTGCAGCCGAGCGTACGGAAGATGAAAAAGAATTGTATCGCGAGGAGAAATATGCAAAGACCTATGAAATCAATATGTTGCGTTGCATTTTTTGTGGCGATTGTGAGTCGGCCTGTCCCAAGGAAGCTATATTCCTTACAGATAGGTTGGTGCCAAGTGAATATAAAAGAGGTAAATTCGTTTATGGAAAAGATATGCTGGTGGAGAAAAAAGATGCTCGAGTAGATATTTCAAAACGCCAAACTCCCGAAGTGCTTGCATTTAAAAATGACAAGTCGAAATCGCATAATAAATAACAACTATGTTTTCAACCTATCTATTTTTCTTTTTAAGTACCGTTGCGCTCATTTCTGCAGTAATGGTTCTTTTATCAAAAAAACCAATCCATGGCGTTTTGTATTTAACGCTTACTTTTTTTACTTTGGCTGGACACTATATTTTGTTGAATGCGCAATTTCTTGCTGTAGTGCATATTATCGTGTATGCCGGTGCTATTATGGTGCTATTTCTGTTTACTGTAATGTTGCTGAATCTCAATATAGAAGGTGAGTTTCAGAAATCAACTATGATGAAATTTGTAGCCGCCATTGCTGGTGGAATGCTTTTTCTGGTGCTGATTGGAACGCTCAAATCATTTGACGTAGCAACTGTTGGTAATCCAGAATTGACACAGATTGGTTTAGTAAAAAACTTAGGAAAAACACTTTATAGTGACTATTTAATGCCTTTCGAATTGTCTTCCATTTTGTTTTTGTCGGCAATGGTTGGTGCGGTTATGTTAGGAAAAAAAGTAAAAAATTAGAATTATGGAAAATACAATTGCTCAAATTCAAATCATTCCTTTACAGTATTATATCCTGTTTTGTTCGGCACTTTTCTCCATTGGTGTGATTGGTGTATTGGCAAAACGAAATGCGTTGGTCATTTTCATGTCGGTGGAGTTGATGCTCAATTCGGCCAATTTGCTGCTTACAGCTTTTTCAGCTTATCGCAACGACCCAGCAGGTCAGATATTTGTGTTTTTCATAATGGTGGTAGCTGCGGCAGAAGTAGCCATTGGATTAGCACTTTTGGTGACGGTGTATCGCTCAACACATTCTATCGACATAAATATGTTGAATAGGTTGAAATGGTGAGAACCCCTAGCCCCTAAAGGGGAACTAGGCTAGTATTGATTACTTTATTTTTTGGCGTATAAAGAATTAAAAAGTAATGCTATCAACTGACAACTATCAACTATTAACTGTCAACTATCAACTGATAACTATCAACTAAATAAATGGAACTTTTATCAATATTATTACTCGTTTTTCCACTCCTAGGATTTCTAACCATCGGTTTATTTCAAAAACAGATGAACCGAAATTTATCTGGCATACTGGCTTCAACATTTATTTTCATCAACCTTATTTTGTCGGTAATTCTGTTCGCGTTCATCAGTTCAGGCAATCAAACGGTTGAAGTTCAATTGTTCGATTGGATTAAGTTCAGCGATGTTTCTATTCCTTTTGCAATTACAATTGACCGTTTGTCAGCACTTATGTTGCTAATAATAAACGGGGTTGGATTGCTTATCCATGTTTACTCCATTGGCTATATGAAGGAGGATGAGGGTGTGAATAGATTCTTTTCATACTTGAATTTATTTGTTTTCTTTATGTTGATTTTAGTCCTTAGTTCTAATTACTTAATGCTATTTATCGGTTGGGAAGGCGTAGGATTATGCTCGTATTTACTGATCGGATTTTGGTATAAAGACCATGCCAACAACAACGCTGCTAAAAAAGCATTTATCATTAATCGTATTGGCGATTTAGGTTTCTTGTTGGGAATTTTCATACTATTCATTACTTTCAAAACATTGTCAATAGGCGAAATCGCCGAAAAAGCTAGTATTATGCCTTCGGGTGATTTGACTTTATTTTTTATTACATTATGTCTTTTTATTGGTGCAATGGGAAAAAGTGCTCAAATTCCATTATTCACTTGGCTCCCCGACGCTATGGCAGGTCCAACACCTGTTTCGGCATTGATCCACGCTGCTACAATGGTTACTGCCGGTATTTATTTAGTGGCACGTTCAAGTGTGCTTTTTGTTCTTTCACCAGTTACCATGAACATTATTTTGGTGGTGGGAGCAGCTACGGCTCTAGTTGGTGGTTTAATTGCCATTTATCAAAATGATATTAAAAAGATTTTGGCCTACTCAACAGTTAGTCAGTTGGGATTTTTGTTCATGGCGTTGGGATTGGGATCGTTTTCTGGTGCGATGTTCCACTTAACCACACATGCATTTTTCAAGGCTTTGCTTTTCCTTGCTGCCGGCAGTGTAATTCATGCTTTGAGCAACGAACAGGACATTCGTAATATGGGCGGGCTGCGCAAGAAGATTCCATTTACCTTTGCGCTGTTTATAATTGGAACCATCGCCATTTCTGGTATTCCTCCATTTGCGGGGTTTTTCTCCAAAGAAGTTATACTGACTGCGGCTTACGAGCATGGTTTGGGCATGGGGATTTTGGCCACTGTTATTTCATTACTGACCACCATTTATATGTTCCGCTTACTTTTCGTTGTGTTTTTCAAATCTGAAAGCAAAGCCATGAAAGCAAATCATCACGTGCACGAATCGCCCAAAGTGATGCTTTACCCAATGGCTGTACTGGCTGTGTTCTCAATGATTTCCGGTTTTGTGCAATTGCCAAAGCTATTTTCCGAAACACAGGGATTTGATAATTACCTGTCACCCATTTTTGAAAAGTCGAACAGATTGCTAGCCGTTTCAGAACATGCTCTTGACGTGCAAACCGAGTGGATGATTTTTCTTGTTCCATTGCTAATCATTGCAGTATTGATATTGATGAGCTACAAACGTTTTGTGAACGATAAGGAATTGATAGAGCCAACTGGTTTAGCGAAAGTGCTTGTAGGCAAATTCTATTTTGACGAAATATACGATTTCCTGATTGTAAAACCCCTTGGATTTTTGTCCGATATTTCCCGCGAGTTTTTGGACCAAACTGTTATTAACGGATTTGTAAATGGAATAGGGAATGGAACTTTATTTGTTGGCAAAAGTTTGAGGAAATTGCAAACAGGTAACGTTGGTTTTTACCTTTTATTGATGGTTTTCAGCATTATCGCCATTCTATTTTTTAATATAATACTGTAAGAAAAGATGATTATTGTACTTCTAATAATTTTGCCATTGTTGGCCTCTTTGCTTTTGTTTACTGGAAAGTTCGGCAAACAGAGTAAGACTTTTGCATTGGTTGCCTCCTTGGTTATATTCGTCCTTTCACTTGTGGCAGGATTTGATTTTGCTTTTGCCGTTGATAAAACTTTATCGCTCGACTTGAATCTTGAAAAGCTTCTGGACATACATATCATTTTAAAGTTAGACGGCATTTCACTCATAATGGTTGCACTTACTACTTTGTTGGTACCCATCATCATTGCTTCTACGGATAAAAAGGAGAATCGAACCCATAATTTTTATGCTTTAATACTGTTGATGCAAATGGCATTAATTGGTGTATTTACGGCTTCCGAAATGATTTTGTTTTATATTTTCTGGGAGCTGGCATTGATACCAATATTCTTCATTACAGCTATTTGGGGTGGTGAAAACAGAAAGAAAATTAGTGTAAAGTTCCTGATTTATACCTTGGTTGGAAGTTTTGCCATGCTTATCGCCATACTTTATTTGTACACGCTAACTCCTGCACCCCATTCATTTAGTTTCGAAAGTTTCTATCAGTTGCAGTTACCATATTCAGTGCAAGTGCCTGTATTTCTTGCTTTCTTTTTTGCCTTTGCCATTAAAATCCCGTTGTTTCCTTTTCATTCGTGGCAGGCAGACACCTACAATGTTTCACCAGTTCAGGGTTCAATGTTGCTGGCAGGCATTATGTTAAAAATGGGATTGTACGGTATCGTTCGTTTTCTTCTTCCTATATGTTCTGATGTAGTTGCTGGAGGTTCGCTCATCTTTTTGCCATTGATACTTTTTGGGGTGATTTATGGTGCAGTGATTGCCATTAATCAGCCAAATTTGAAGAAACTGATTGCTTTTGCATCATTATCGCACGTTGGTATAATTGCTTTGGGATTGCTTTCCAACAATAAATATGGCATAGAAGGTGGTATTTTGCAAATGTTCTCACACGGCGTAAATGTAGTTGGATTTTTCCTTTGTTATTATATGATTGTGAAACGTACCAAAACGGATAAAATAAGTGACTTGGGCGGTATTGCAAGTGTAGCTCCAAGATTTGCCACTCTGTTTTTGATTATTGTTTTGGCAAATGTTGCATTACCATTGACAAATAGCTTTGTAGGTGAATTCCTAATTTTATTGGGTGTGTATCAATTCAATCCCATACTAGCCATTATTGCTGGACTTACCATTATTTTGGGAGCTGTATATATGCTCAAAATGTATCAAAAAATAATGTATGGCAATAAAAGTGAAGCAACTGAGAAATTTACCGATCTTACAACGGGTGAATTTATGTTGTTTGTACCTATAATTGTTTCAATATTTGTAGTAGGCATTTACCCATCTTTTGTACTTCAAATGCTTGAAGTTGCTGTAAAATAAATAAAACCGATATCCACTTATGTACGCCATAATAACCATTTCGATTGTTGCATTAATTGTTCTTTTTTTTGGAGCACTTCAGAAAAAGAAACCACTATTACCCATTATTTTTGTTGGGCTGCCCATAGCTTTCATTCTCAATTTATTGGAATGGAACAAATCCATACATTATTATAATGAAATGTATATTGCCGACAATTTTAGTGTGGCTTTCAATGGAGTTTTGATTTTCACCACTTTGCTTGTATTTATTTTTGCACCGGTTTACTACAAACCGGTAAAACGTCCCTTGGAAGATGTGTATGCACTAATATTATTTGCTTTGGTTGGTGCAGTAACGATGACTGGATTTGGAAATCTTTTGATGTTATTTGTTGGAATTGAAACACTTTCGTTGTCGCTTTACATATTGGCTGGAAGCAAAAAGCACGACCCAAACTCCAATGAAGCTGCCATGAAATACTTTCTGACTGGTTCATTTGCTTCAGGTTTTCTTTTGTTTGGCATAGCGTTGCTTTATGGCGCAAGTGGTTCCATGAATTTGGAAGAAATCAGACAATATGTGATGCTCCACCAACAGAATATGCCGGGCATGTTGAGTATTGGCTTGTTGTTGGTGGCCATTGGAATGACTTTTAAAATTGGAGCAGCACCATTTCATTTTTGGGCGCCCGACGTATATGAAGGCTCGCCAACCCTCATTACTACATTTATGGCTACAGTTGGGAAAGTGGCGGCCATTGCAGCTTTTTTCAGGTTGATGAATTCAAGTTTTGCCGAAATTGAAAGTGTTTGGAAAATAACGCTCACCATATTCGCCATCGCTACCATTTTGATTGGAAATCTTTCGGCATTTTTTCAGGACAATGTAAAGCGAATGTTTGCCTATTCGGGAATTGCGCATGCAGGTTATATGCTCATTGCCATCATATCCCTAAAACAAGAAGCTGCCGGGGTGTTGCTGCTTTATTCAATGTCATACACCATTGCCACCATCACTGCATTTGCCGTTCTAATTCTGGTACGCGAGGAAACTGGTTCATTTTCAATCAAAGCCTTCAACGGACTTGCCAAAACCAATCCAACCGAAGCTTTTGCTATGACCATTGCCATGTTGTCATTGGCCGGAATTCCGCCATTGGTAGGTTTTGCCGCCAAATATAACTTGTTTATTTCAGCCATCGAACAAGGTAATCTGCCATTGGTAATAGTGGCAATTATTGGTTCCATGATTAGCGTTTACTTTTATATTCGACCAGTTATTGCAATGTATGTCAATTCTCCATCTGAAGGTTTGGTTATTGAATCTAGCAGTAATTATAAAAAACAGATTTTCGTAGCAGCATTTTTGTTGATTATACTAGGGTTATTTCCTGCTGTATTCGTCAATTTAATCTGATAAAGTTGAGTTTAATATTTTTATTTGGTTTGAAAAGAAACAGAAAATGGTGAGTGTTGAGCTCACCATTTTCTGTTTAATTAAGTGCTTGTGACTGGATTCCGAGAATAGAAAACAATTCTATAAACCAGGCTTTACGATATTTGTTTCTTGAAATTCAACTTTTAATTTGCTTCTATTTTTTCCAGTCTTTGATATACGTTCCATCAGCATCAATCGGACTAAACCACCTAAGGCAATCTTTTTTCAATAAAGCGTTCTTTTTGTTGTCAACATCTCTGCATAACCAAACGCTTACATGTTTACTGTCTTCAAATTTTGAAGTGATGGCAAATCCCTCGATATTTGTGTTTTCAGAAGGATTTGGTATTTCGTATTCGTTTTTCGTGATGAATTTCCGCTTTCCAGCTTTTAGTTCTGTTGATAAATCAGTCACTTCCAATGTGTTGTTTTCAGTATTGTGTAGGATGTACAATAATCCGGTAGAGCGGTCGAAAGCCAAATCGCAGCTTTCATTCTGGTTGGTTTTATACTTTCCAACAAAAGCATAATCATCATCTTTATTCGGATTTACGTCAAAAACCCACACATAACCCTTTTTCTGGTGAGCAATAAAAATTAAACCGCCCATTCCTTTCGTAGATATATATTTTTCATCTGTTTCGCTACTAATAAATCCGATGGATTTCAGGTATTTGTCGGGTACAAATTCTATTCCTTCCGGTCCATCATTTCCACTATTTGGCATTAAAGAAGGTGAAATCAGCAAGTTCCATTTATTGGCTAAAGTTACTCTTTGAAAATCGGAATTGTGAGTGTATCTTCTTATCTGATAGCTATTTTCGTCGATTGTGTAAAATTCGTTTGCATTATAATCAACCTGCATGATGCCTTCTGGGCCACCTAAGTCTGATATATTGGCAATTTGACTGAAAGCATTCCCTGTTTTATTCATTTGCAAAACTTTTAATTTTCCATTGTCCTGCACTGCATACAATCGTTTAAAACTGGGGTTCCAATGCAATCCGCTCAACTCGGTTATTCCATTCTTGTCCATTATATCAGTAATATTCACAGCTGAATTCCAAGTTTTCGATTTCCAAAAGTTTTGTTTTGAATTGCATGAGAATGGAATGAAAAGTAAGAAAGCAATCAGTAAAATTACTCTTGAGGTTTTTATTGTAGTTTTTTTCAATTTAGTATTTTTTTTATTTTGATTGATAAATAATTGGTGAGTGAAATGTATAATTTATTAGTATTTCATTCTTATTTCATACAAATCAATTCTGCGGCTAAGGTACTATATATTTTCAATTGAGAAAACTGAAGGAATAGTGTTGTTATTTTACGATTGAATGAAAATATAATTTTATGAGTACATATTTCCTGTGAATTACGTTTTACACAATAGATTTGATTTGTATTATCTTAAAACTATATAGTTTTCTCCAATTGAATCTACCAATCTACCAATTTGAATTAATTTTACACTGAAATCGTTTGTGGTAATTAATATATTACAGTAGCTTTACAACCAAATTAAAATAACATGACAAAGTACAATATTTTTTTTTTATTATTGGTTGCAATTTTGATGTTTTCCTGCATCGATGAAGAGGGTGAAGGTGGTACTTCCATCGTTCAAGGCACTGTTTACAAAGTGATCCATCACGACGATATATATAGTTTTGATGCAGATACAATACCTGCACCAAAGGAAAATGTTTATATTGTCTATGGTAATGATGCAATTTATGGCGATAAAATGGAAACGGGTTATGATGGCTTTTATAAGTTTAAGTATTTGACCAAAGGAACTTACAAAGTTTACGCCTACACCACCTATCCTGATTTGACTAAAGAGGCGGTGATTGACACTGTTACCGTTGCTTACGGTGAAACAAAACAGGTACAGAATATTTATATTCACGAAGGAAAAGCCTTTGGAACGTCCTATATAAAAGGGATTGTAAAAGTAAAATATTACGATAAAGGATATATTACAGGCTTAATTCCTGCCAATGAAGTGAGGGTTTATATACGTGTGAAAGGAGCTGCTTATCATTTCAACGAAATTAGGACCAGTTCCGACGGCGTGTTTATGTTCCAACATTTAAGTCCGGGTGACTATGAGGTTTTTGTAATCACGGAGCAAGCGGGAGAAAAAATTCTAACTCCAGTTATTAAGCCAGTTTCGATAATAGAAAAAGGTGTTATTGTTACTATACCCGAAACTTTTGAGATAATTATTAATGCATAGAATTGCTATCTGTTACAGAAAAAATTTAATTACTATAAATAAAAATCAATGAAATCACTTTCGAAAAGTATTGGATTATCATCCTTCTTTTTATTGGCATTTGTAACCTTGACAATTGCTCAAAGCTCACCCGAATCGTTGAATGAAAAGCGAGAGAGACATAAAAACATGACCATTCGTGAGTACAATACCGATGCTAAAGGTAATAACAAATGGATGGACCATGTTACAGTTTACAACGCCAAAGGTTTGAAAATTGAAGAAGTTGAATATGCCACCTTTGGAATGCGGGAGCGTATTTTATTTGAATACGATGCAAATGACAGATGCGTAAAAGAGGTCGTGTTTGATGATCGTAAAAAAGTAACAAGGATTCGTAAATATGAGTACAATGCAGATGGAACAAAAAAAACACAATATAACTACTTGCCTAATGGACGCTTGTATTCAACCAAACAATACCAATATACTAATTGAACCTTTGAGTTCTGCACACGAAATAAATGGTAATATGAGTCAATTAATTGCATCATTTGACCCTATTTCATTATCAGAAATGGATTCAGTGAAGTTGATGAATAGAGTTGATACCAAGTTTTTAATTGGGAGCAAGCAATTAAATGTATTGTTGCAAAAGGCGCAAGAACATTACCGTATAGTGGAAATTGATGGACTAAGAATAACACCTTACTCTACAATTTATTTTGATACAGAGGATGCCCGAATGTACATGATGCATCACAATGGGAAGCTGAATCGTTATAAAATACGTATGCGTTCTTATGTTAATTCAGGTATTTCTTTTTTGGAAATAAAAAATAAAAATAATAAAGGAAGGACTTCAAAGAAAAGAATTGGAATAACATCTAATCAATTTGAATTAAAGGAATTAGAAGAGGTTGGAACTGAATTTATACAACAAACAATCAACGAGCCATTTTCGCTAGTTCCAAAATTACAAATACTGTTTCATCGTATTACTTTAGTTGATAAATACCTTACAGAGCGGGTTACATTAGATACCAGATTGTCATTCCAGAATATGGCTGATGAAGCAAGCCAAAGTGTAGACGGTTTGGTGATAGTAGAAATGAAACAGAATGGTGCAAATAGTTCGCATTTCAAAAAATACTTGGATGAATTAAGGATAAATTCAGCTAGTATGAGCAAATACTGTATGGGTATGGCGTTGGTAAATTCCAATTTTAAAAGTAATAGATTCAAAAATAAACTACGTAAAATAAATAAAATAACGATCTCCAATCATGGTACAAACTGATTTTCCAGAGTACGATCCTTCCATTGCCCAACAATATGGCGAAAGTATGGCCTCAGGTCCAATGTTTATGGGTATTCCTTTATTTGACAGCGATGCATTAATCCAATTATTCATTCGTTTTGGATTCAATATGCTTATTTGCTGGATTATCATTCGGTATATCTATTATAGGAAAAGCGAACGTAAGGACTTTGTATTTACTTTTACCCTTTTTTCTGTCACTATCTTTTTACTTATTTTCCTGCTCAATTCTGTTAAATTGCAGATAGGAATGGGACTGGGGCTTTTTGCAATCTTTGGCATACTTCGCTATAGAACCGAACAGGTTTCTATTCGTGAAATGACTTACTTGTTTGCAATTATTGGTATTTCGGTTATTAATGGATTGGCAATGACCATGAGTTATTCTGCCATTTTAGTGACAAATCTGATATTTGTGGGTGTCACTTTATTAGAAAGTAGGATAATATCCAAGCAGACTTCATCTAAGGTTATTTTATATGAAAAAATAGAGTTGATAAAACCTGAAAGTTCAGCAGAATTGAAAACCGATTTGGAGCAAAGAACAGGATTGACAATACTTAATATTGAAGTGGGACATATTGATTTCTTGCGCGATGTGGCTTACCTAAAAGTTACCTATGCGCTCGATAAAAACGAAACCAATACCATAGACTCGATGACAAAATTGAGCCAATTTGTTTAATGGATAAAGGATTTTATATATTGCTGTTTGCTTTTATCGGGTCTCTTTTTCCGTGCCTTTTACCTGCACAGACGAGTGATATTGGTGCCATTGGTTCATTGTCAATGTCAAAAGATTTTGGTGATAAATGGGAAGGAAAAGTAGAACAAGAATTTCGGTTCAACAATAATTTTGTTTTGTTTGACCGTTCGCTGACTTCTGTAGGTGTAAATTACACAATTATCCGAAAGATTTTGAAAGCAGAGGTAGATTATGATTTTATCTATCAACGTCAAATTGATTATTTTGAAATCCGACAACGTTCTTCGGCAGCATTGTCTACCCAGTTCAAAGTAAATTCTTTCGACTTTGAATTTCGAACCCGTGGGCAAGCTATCTGGCGCGACGAAAGTCGAGGTGACTTTAAGTACAATCCCAAATATGTGTGGCGAAATAAGCTGGAATGCACCTACACAATTTTTGGGTCACCCGTAAAACCGTATGTCTCAACGGAAATTTTCTGCCCAATTAATAGTGTACACGGTTTTTATATGGATGGTTTTAGAGGTGCTATGGGTGTTAAGTATCGGATGAGTCTGCATACCTCCACTACGTTTTTTCTGCGATATGATCAAGATATTCAACAGGCTAACCCCAAAAGTGTGGTATATGGTGGCATCGGCTGGAATTACAGATTGTAACTGAATGCGATGGAGCTTATTTAACTAAATGTGCAATATTGAAATCTACTACCACCTTATCTACTACAAGTAACATGATAACATTTTGATAAATTGGTTTTGAACGCAATTAGTAATTTGATTTTTTGAACAAAGCCTGATGTGATATCAGGCTTTGTTTTTTCAATACTTTCTTGTTACAGAAAAAGATATTTTAGGGAAAAATAATACGGGCAACGAAACCCCAACAACCAAGGCTAAAAGAATGAACAGTGTTGTCATTCCGTAATGAAAGAAATCCATTATAAAGCCTTGTGCCTTCAATACATCCGAGTTTTGCATGAATTTTATCAAGCTCAAAATCGTTTTGTAGGCAAACATGCCCGGAATCATGGGTAGGAGCGAGGGGAACGAAAAAACCTCCGCAGGGCAATGGATGACGCGTGCAAAAAAGATGCTCAATAGTCCAATGAATGACGCGGCTACAAAGGTTGCCAACGAAATTTCAAGACCTGTTTTGATAAGGTAAAATCGCAAAGCATGACCTATAGCTGCCAAAAAAGCAGAAACAAAAATTGCATTGCGAGAAGGATTGGAGATGACTGCAAAACCTATGGCGGCTACGGCTGCCATTAGGCCATCAATAAGCATTAATCGTAATAGTTCGGTTGTTATCATAATTTTTCTAGGCCTAAAATGAGCATTGAGGTAAATAATCCAATAGCGATACAGACGATTAAACTGGAAGCATTAACCAATCGTGCTATTCCTGTAAGTACGTGTCCTTCAATTATGTCGAGTATCGAATTGATAAGTGGAACACCCGGTATGAGATAAAGTACGCTGGATCCCAAGGCGATTTCAGGGGTGGCTCCTAAATGAAATACATACCCCATTCCTGCCAATAACGAAGCTACAAAAGCACTTGTAGTAAAAACCACCAAGTGATTTATGTGGCGTTTTATCATTTCCTGACGTACAAAGAAACCTGCCAACGTTGCCATAAATACCAATCCTATGGCGTAAAAATCTCCTTTGAACAAACCACAAAATGCAGCATTGGCACATGCAACCAAAAATAAAACCAACCAGCGCGACATCCGTTTCTGTGCAACAATTTGATGAAAACTTTCGATAACTTCCTCGTAAGGTAGCTTTTTGTCATAAGTGTCCCAACTCAATGCACTCAATTCCGACACGATGGTGAAGTTTAAAAGCAATGGTTTTATTTTGGTGATTTTTGTCAGCAACTTGCTATCATCGTTTTTGTCGCTTATGGTCATCATGATGGATTGCTGAAAAACAGATAAATCTATCTTGTATCCAAAAGTTTTAGCCATTCGCGATACATTTTGAATAATCCGCATGGTATGTGCTCCAGAAGTCATAAGTTGGGAAGCAATGTCAGTTAATAATACTGCAATTTGCTCAATTGTAGGAACTTTGTTCTCTAATTCATTATTCATAAAAATCTAATACTTTTGTTTTTGGTATAACACATAATACCAATAACTGTTTGGTATTGAGTGTTAACTAATTTCAATTTGACCGCAAAGGTACAAAAAACAAACATTTCAATTTGTATTAAAACCATTATTAATTGCTAAATTTGCACCTTCAAAATTGATAAATATTGAACTAATGCAGGTTTTATCTGTTTTTAGCTTGTATGTAATTTGAATAAAATGAAAACCGAAAAATTTGAAGTTACGGGCATGACTTGTTCGGCTTGCGTGGCGCAAGTAGAAAAGAATGTGAGCAAATTGCAGGGCGTGAAAACCGTCAATGTCAATCTGTTGACCAATAGTATGACGGTGGCGTTTGACGAAGTAACATTGGATGTTGATTCCATCGAAAAAACAGTAGAAAGTGCAGGATATGAAGCACATTTGAAAATTATTGCAGGGGATAAAGCGACTGCAATGCCTAAAATTGACTTTGTAAAACTGGAACAAAACGAAATGAAAATGCGTTGGTGGATATCACTTGCTTTTCTTATTCCGTTGCTGTATGTTTCCATGGGACACATGCTTGGATTGCCTTATCCTCTTGCTTTTCATGCTCCCGAAAATGCATTGGTTTACGCTTTTACGCAGTTTTTGCTTACATTGCCCATTGCTTTTATCAACAAAAAGTATTTTTCAAAAGGCTTTAAAACTTTGTTTAAAGCAGCTCCCAATATGGATTCGCTTATCGCCATCGGTTCCTCGGCAGCAATACTATATGGTATTTTTGCCATTTACCGCATTGGTTATGCTTTGGGACATGGCGATATGGAAACGGTGAGCCAGTTCTCGCAGGATTTGTATTTCGAGTCGGGTGCAACCATTCTCACACTTATTACGTTAGGAAAATATTTGGAAGCCAAATCGAAAAGACGCACTTCCGATGCCATTACTAAATTGATGGATTTGGCCCCCAAAACTGCCATTGTTATAAGAAATAATCAGGAAATAGAACTGCCAATTGAAGAAGTGGTGGTGGGTGATATTGTTGTAGTGAAACCTGGGCAACGCGTGCCTGTGGATGGTGTTGTGGAAAGTGGTAATTCGTCGGTGGACGAGTCGGCACTGACGGGTGAAAGTATGCCTGTTTTCAAGCAAAAAGACGACACAGTGATTTCTGCAAGTATCAATAAATCGGGCTATTTTACATTGCGGGCAACCAAAGTGGGCAATGACACCACCTTGTCACATATCATTCAGTTGGTGGAAGAAGCGTCTGCCTCCAAAGCACCCATTTCCAAATTGGCCGATAAGATAAGCGCAGTGTTTGTGCCAGTGGTTATTGGAATCGCATTTTTATCAACCATTGTGTGGATGCTACTCGGTTATCCTTTCGATTTTGCTTTGTCAATAGGAATTGCAGTACTGGTTATTTCTTGTCCGTGTGCGCTGGGACTTGCCACGCCAGTAGCCATAATGGTGGGGACAGGTAAGGGCGCCGAGCATGGTATTTTGATAAAGTCTGCTGAATCGCTCGAAATGGCGCACAAGATTGATACTGTAGTGCTCGATAAAACGGGAACGCTTACCGAAGGAAAACCAAGGGTTACTGATATTTTTACAATAAAAGCTATTTCCGAAAATCAATTATTGGAAATAGCTGCGTCGCTAGAAAAATCATCAGAGCATCCATTATCCGAAGCAATATTATTGGAAGCCGAACAACGATTGTTGATAATTGAAACTGTTGATAACTTTCAAGCCATTCCCGGACAGGGTATCGAGGGAATTTTGGAGGGTAAAACATTTTTGGCAGGAAATCTGTTTCTTATGAATGACAGAAAAGTGAATCTGAATCACTTTGCCGAAATGGCTAATAAACTCGCGGATGAAGGTAAAACACCCTTGTTTGTAGCCAATGAAAAAGAGGTATTGGGAATAATTGCTGTAGCTGATGTGTTGAAACTAACCAGCAAGGAAGCTATTGAACAATTCCTGTCAATGGGAATGGAAGTGGTGATGCTTACCGGCGATAATACAAGAACGGCCGCTGCCATTCAATCGCAACTCGGAATTTCAATCGTTGTGGCAGAAGTATTGCCGCAGGATAAGGACAAAGAAATATCCAAGTTGCAAGCTGCAGGCAAAACAGTGGCCATGGTGGGCGATGGAATAAATGATGCACCTGCTTTGATGCGTTCCAACCTGGGTATTGCCATAGGTGCTGGAACGGACATAGCCATCGAATCTGCCGATGTGGTGCTGATGCGCAGTGATTTGCTAGATGCAGTCACCACCTTACGACTCAGTAAATCGGTGATGATAAATATAAAGCAGAATTTGTTCTGGGCGTTCTTTTATAATATCATCGGTATTCCATTGGCAGCAGGCGTATTTTATGGAGTACTTGGTTGGAAACTAAATCCAATGTTTGCCGCTGCTGCCATGAGTTTTAGCTCGGTAACGGTAGTAATGAATGCTTTGCGATTAATGCGATTTAAACCAACTGTACAGAACATTAAATAGGTTGACGAAATAACTAGCATACAATCAAATTCTTCAAACATTAAACCATTTAAACAACAAATCATTATGTCAGAAAAAACATTGCAGATAAAAGGAATGAGTTGCGGACATTGTTCGGCTCGTGTAGAAAAAGTATTGAATGCACTTGACGGTGTGGAAGCTAAAGTGGATTTGGAAAATAACTCTGCCAAACTGGTACTTTCTCACGCAGTAAGTGATGAAACAATTAAGAAAGCGGTAGACGATATCGGATACGAAGTAGTTTCAATTAATAGTTGACAGTTATCAGTTGACAAATATTTGATAACTTCAAAATCTGAAACTTAATAACTTTGGTCTAAGTATGTATTATCTTTAATTTTGCATTGTGAATTATCAATTTTGCATTATTAATTTTAATTCTTTTCTGCCAATTTGTCAACTGGCAAGGATTTTGATGTTCCACAAGTACTAACAATTAAATTATAATTAAAATGTTTATCGGGTATATTATTTTCGGCGTTGTAGCCTTAGTAAGTTGGCTCATTCAACGAAGTTTGAAATCTAAATTCGAGCGCTATTCAAAGATTCGTGTTCCCAACGGAATGACGGGAAAAGATGTCGCACAGAAAATGTTGCGTGACAGTGGTATTTATGATGTCACGGTTATTTCCACCAACGGTCACTTAACCGACCATTATAATCCGCTGACCAAAACCGTGAATTTGAGCGAAAACGTGTATGCTTCCAATAGCGTGGCTGCGGCTGCTATTGCTGCTCACGAATGTGGACACGCCGTGCAACATGCATTGGCCTACACACCATTGAAACTACGTTCGGCATTGGTGCCAGTGGTGAATTTTGCATCAAGTTGGATGCAATGGGTTTTATTGGCAGGTATCATTTTTGTGAATTCATTTCCACAGCTATTGTTGGCAGGAATTGCACTTTTTGCCATGACAACCTTGTTTAGTTTTATCACTTTGCCAGTAGAAATTGATGCCAGCCGTCGTGCATTGGTATGGTTGAATGGTGCTGGGATTACCAATTACGAAACCCACGACCAAGCGAAAGATGCTCTGCAAACAGCTGCTTACACATATGTAGTTGCTGCATTGGGCTCTTTGGCTACTTTGGTATATTACATCATGATTTTCATGGGTGGCAGTAGAAGATAGTTACTAATCGGTAGTAAGAAGTTATAAAAGAGGAAATAAGCAATTATTTCCTCTTTTTGCATTAACTGAGTTGCATCCTCCTTTTCAGAATTGGAATAATTTGCTACCTTTGTGCTCGCAAATCAAGGCTTCGTAGCTCAGCTGTATAGAGCGTCAGATTCCGGTTCTGAAGGTCGCGGGTTAGAATCCCGCCGAGGTCACTAATATTTATTTTAAACCCATATAAATCAAGTATTTATATGGGTTTTTTATTTATAAACAGTCGAATTTCCCCATGTTTTCCCCATATCTCTCTGAAATGCCTTATTTTATTGGTGTTTTTGAGTAAAAAAAAACACACAATTCATAAATGATGGTTTTTAAACTTGTATTTTTGAGTTGGTTGTATTAGTTCTTCAATTGGTGAGTTTGTTACTTTTTTCATCAATAAAAATACCATTCTCAATGGTAATAAATATGTCTTTTTCATCGATTGAAACCTAATCCATAAAAACATACTCTAATTGCTCTTTTGATTGTATTTTCAGATACCCCTAGTTAAATGTAAATATCATTTTCAAATTCAAAATATATACTAATTTATAAATTTGCATTACATTAAGTTGACATAATAAAACTTTGAAAATTGTATATTGATAAATAGTGTTGTTTTGTTGATTGATTATGAAAGAGATGTGGTTCAAAAGCCATGTCTCTTTTTATTTGGAAACACTTATATCTTACTATAGAATAGTTTTAGACATTAAAAAATCACGGATATATATATGTTTAATCCCGTTATAAGTATTTCCATAAAACGGGTCATTTGTTATAACGAATTTCGGGTAATTATCTTTGATATTCAGTAAGTTCCCAAACTCTCGTTCTATTGTTTTATGCTCATCCAAACGAAGTGCTACTTGTATATATATTGTTTCACCATTTTTCTGGCAGACAAAGTCAATTTCATTTGCACCGAAAACGCCCACTTTTACATCCCAGCTATTATACAAAAGATGATTGTAAACTGCGTTTTCAAGTATTTGTCCTAAATCTTCGGGACGAAATCCAACAAGTATATTTCGAATGCCCAAATTTTCGAAATAATACTTTTCTCCGACTTCAAAAATCCGTCTCCCTTTTATATCATATCGTTTTACTTGGTGCAAAAGGAATGAATTGACTAAATACTCTGTGTATAATTGGATTTGATTGGGTGAAGTGTTTGATTGTTGTGATTTCAGAAAATCGCTAATTCGTTTTACTGAGAATATACTTCCAATATTATCTGCTAAAAAAGTGATTAGTTTCTCTAACAAGATTGTGTTTCTTATATTATATCGACTTACCACATCTCTGTAGACTATTGTGGAATAAATGCTTTTTAAATATTCAAAAACATGATTGTTTAGTGGCAAATTTATCAAATAGGGAAAACCACCATACAGGAAGTATTTCTTGAGGTTTTCGTCACTGTCTTTTAGCTTATGAAATAGCAGAAACTCGGGGTATGATAAACTCATGATATTGAATTCAATATAACGTCCGCTTAAATAAGTGGCCAATTCACCCGATAGCATTTTAGCATTGCTTCCCGTAATGTAAAGGTCGTTATTTTCATCTAAAAGCAACGAACGTAAGGCTTTCTCAAACTCTTCAATATCCTGAATTTCATCGATAAAGATGTAATTTTTCTGTGTCGAAACTAATAATGAAAGCACATAATTATTTAAGTCTTGGGCATTTTTGATAAAGTCGAATGCTAAATCCTCTTTGTTGATATAAATAAGATTTGCATCTTTATCATTCTGTTCAATAACTTGCATCAACTGAAAGAGAAGGTAACTTTTACCAACACGACGCTGGCCCGTAAGTACCTTAATTATGTTTTTATTCATAAACGGCACTATACGAGCTACATATGAATCTCTCGACTTAAGTTCTTTAGGGATAATTGGTGTCTTCATTATTGTAGGTGTAATTATAATAGTTAGATGAAAAACTGAAAGTTGTAAGTATACTTATAATATAGTGTTAAATAGTGTAAAGTTGTAAGTATGATTATAACAACGTGCAAAAATACAAAATGTTTTAATCGTATATACTATCATTGTTGATTATTTCTTTTAATTGAGTGAAAAAGCTGAATAATTCGTATTTGTAATTGCAAGAATGAAGTGAGTGTTTAAATTTGAAGTGTTATTGCGCTAAGTTGTAAAATTGAATGTGTTAACTGCCAATAAATAGCAATGATTGCATATGTCCATAAATTTAGCATCATTGACTACCTTATTCTAGGAAAAAAAAAGTTTATTCGGGTACACCCCAAAAGTATAACCAAGATGAAAGAGAAAGTAAAACTACTCACTTGTCGAAGTAATGGTTGGGAAATGAGAGGCGAAAAGAAGCACTTAGACAGTACATTACTGGTTGGGTGAACTACTTCAAATTAGCGAACATGAAAAGTTTGTTACTTGAAATTGTTGGATGGTACCGTAGGCGAGTACGTATGGTAATTTGGAAACAATGGAAACGGATTAAAACCCGATTCCAAAATCTAATGAAGCTGGGCATATCCCGATTTCAATCCATGATGTTTTCAAATACAAGAAAAGGCTACTGGCATACCACCAAAAGCCCAATTCTACAAACCTCTATCGATAACGAATCGCTTCAAAAGTCAGGTTACTTATTTTTCTCAACTTATTATCGTTCCGTACGTGGGTAAATTAAGAAACCGCCGTATACCGAACGGTACGTACGGTGGTGTGAGAGGAGAAACGGGAACTAATCCCGTTTCTCCTACTCGATTGTGAAATGAACACGTTAAGATAATTGCTTCGATTGTTTTATATAGAAACCAACCGAATTGTTTTTCACTCTTTATGGTTCAGAAATTCCACCTTCAGTAATCAGTTTCCTCATTCAACTTAGCGCACAAAGTTTGCTTATTCAATTACTTTCAACTCAAAATCCACCCATTGTTATCTACGGCTAGTTAATTCATGGTCTATTCAACAACCTGTGCCTGAAACTAAACATCTCTGATTCTCACCTTTAAATTGCTTCTAAATACTATTAAAAGCTCACATTTCTCTCTATCTTTTGAACTTTTGGTCTTTAGAATCATTATAGATAGAGAGCCTTTGTCGTGTAAATTAGTTTCGACAACTGACAATAAATTCCAGTAATTATTAAATATCTTATGTCCATTCAACGTAAATTTTCGGCAAACCACAAAATGAGTGATTTGATAAATGAAAATCACTCTCTATTACTCGTCATTAGCCGTTTTGGCTTGCATTTGGGTTTTGGTAATAAAACGGTTTGTGAAGTTTGTCAAACTAATGGAATTGACTGCACCACTTTTTTGGCAGTAGTAAATTTCCTGGCAGATGAGAACTATGAAGTAGATAATACCTATGAGAATATTTCCATTGATACGGTTGTTGATTATTTGAAAAATGCACACAGCTATTTTCTTGATTTTAAGCTACCATCCTTACGCATTAAACTCCTTGAAGCGGTAAACCAGCCTGAGCAGAATCTGCCTTATGGTCTTATTTTCATGAAGTTCTTCGATGAGTACGTTTCGGAAGTCCGGAAGCATATGGAATACGAAAACAATACCGTGTTTAAATATGCAAAACTGTTAGCGAGTGGGCAGAAAGATGCCAACTACAGTATTGCGGTTTTTCAGGAAAGACACAACGAAATTGATTCTAAGCTAGAAGAGTTAAAAAATATCCTGATAAAGTATTATCCTGATAAAGGTAGTAATCATTTACTTACCGAAGTGTTGTTCGATATATTATCCTGCGAAATTGATATTGTTTCTCACAATAAAGTGGAAGATTATTTCTTTATTCCTGCAGTAGAAGCCATTGAAAGAAAATTAAATGCTGTAGGATGATGGACAACGAACTGCTAAAAATAGCAATTGCCGAACCTTCGGTTATCATCAGAAGCGGCATCACGGTGGCACTGAAACGGATTCCGGGCTTTCGTATTCAACCTTTCGAGATTGTGTCCAACGAATCGCTCAATAGCTATCTTCGACTTCATAAGCCCGACATACTCATTATTAATCCGTCCTTTTGGGGTCATTATGATATTACGAAGCTGAAAGCCGAAACCCAAAACCCATCACTTCATTGTATGGCTTTATTGTATTCGGCAATTGATGAAAGTTTGTTGAAAGGATACGTGGACACAATTAGTATTTATGATAGTGTAGAGCAACTGAAGGATAAGCTAGAGAAACTCACTAGCTCAGCTTTGGACGAAATATCAGACGAAAATACGAATTTAAGCAGCCGCGAAAAAGAAATAATTACTTGTGTAGTAAATGGACTCACTAACAAGGAAATAGCTCAGGAATTATTCTTGTCAACGCATACAGTTATTTCTCATAGAAGAAATATTGCCAAGAAACTCGAAATTCATAGTACGGCTGGATTGACAATATATGCCATTGTAAATAAGCTTGTTGAGATTGATGACATTAAAAAGAATATGCTTTTTTGAAGCTGCTATCATTGTTTATAGTGATATCGCCTGTAAATATACCTAAATGTAGTGATTGTGATAGATGTTGGGAAGCAGTAATTTTGCATCTATAAATCAACAATTAAAAATAGGTATGAAACATTTAATAATAGCAGCTTTTTTAATTTCAACTTTTCAGGCAAGTGCACAGCAGTTGGATAGTTTAAGTAACAAATATCAAAATGCAGCCGAAAAATTACTAGCAACTGATGGTAAATTGGTGATTGGTGGTTACGGTGAAGTGCATTACAATCAACCATTTAGTTCTACAGTTAGAAATAATGGTACGTTGGACGTTCATCGCGTGGTGATGCTAATGGGTTATAATTTCAATTCACGTACGCAATTTGTTTCCGAATTAGAATTTGAGCATGTAGGCGAAGTATTTGTTGAACAGGCATTTATTCAACATAGAATCAATAACTTTTTAAATTTCAGAGCAGGTTTAATGTTGGTTCCAATGGGAATAGTAAATGAGTATCATGAACCGACAACTTTTAATGGGGTTGAACGCCCATTGGTTGATAATAAACTGTTTCCTACCACTTGGCGTGAAATTGGGTTCGGTTTTACAGGAAACATTCTTGAGGCTTCATTGAAATATCAAGCTTATGTAGTGAATGGATTTAATGGCTATAAAGATGGAGTTGCAAGTTTAAATGGTAAAGATGGTTTCAGAGCTGGTCGCCAGAAAGGTGCCGAATCATTTATAAGTTCACCAAATTTTACGGGGAAAATTGATTATTATGGCATTCGTGGTTTGAATCTTGGCTTGTCGGGATATGTTGGGAATACGCAAAGTACGCTCTACAACGGATTGGATAAAAGCAACTCGGCTGCCATTGCTAAAGCTGATTCGTCGGTTGCCACAATAGCCATGGTGGGTGTAGATGCTCGGTATAATTTGGGTGGGCTGCAAATGCGAGGACAGTTTTACTATTCAGACATTGCCAATACAGAACAATATAATGCATTGACCAAAAAGGATTTGGGTAGCGCTATGATGGGCTATTATGTAGAAGCAGGCTATAACGTGTTTCGTTTTTGCAGTAAAACGAAAACAGAATTGATTCCTTTTGTACGCTACGAAAATTACAATACTCATTTTGCCACAAGTGGTACTTTGGTCAAAAAGAAGGCTTACAACAATAATGTAATTACTTCGGGATTGACCTATAAATTGGCAAAAGGAGTAGTTTTAAAAGCCGATATACAATTTGTAAAATCCGAAGCTGCCATCGAATATTCCAAGGCATTTAATGCAGGTGTAGGCGTGATGTTTTAATCTCAGAAGTATGATGAAGATAATTAGTACAATATTTTTTTTGTTGGTAATCAATACCTGCTTGATGTCTCAAGCAAGTATTGATTTTTTTCCAAAATCGCTAAAGTCAGAATTGAAAAAAGCAAATGGTGTTGATGTGGAATTGAAAGACCTTCCAATTTCTGAGGAATTGTCCAGAAGTATAAAGTTAGGGAAATTCTTTTCAGTTTCAGAACTTTCCAGTTTTTCGCTCATAAAGTATGTTTATGTAGGAAGAGTAAATGCTTGTCGCGCAGGTGGATGCTCAGTCGGGTACACAACCACAGACGGCGAAAGTGAGTTTTTTGATTATTTTATATTCTTTGATGCTACGGCAACTATTCAATTAGTGAAAATATATAATTATCAGGCATCCTATGGTCAGGAAGTAACTTCGAGCAATTGGTTGAAGCAATTTAAAAACTATACAGGTAAAGAAGAACTTATAGTTGGTAGAAATATTGATGCCATATCGGGTGCCACAATTTCAGTTGACGTAGCGGCTTTTGACATTGAACTTAGAACAAATATGCTTAGAAAAATAATATGCTTAGAAAAATAATATTCTAAATTGTAATACAAACGAGCTGATTTTATTTTGTGTTTGTGTATGGAATTTCAATCTTTTTCAAAACATTGAATGTTATTTACCTAAATATTGCTACTTGGTTTTGACAAAATCAGTACTAATGGGGATAGTAGATTTGAATTTATAATAGTATTTTTGTATTATAAATCAACAACATATTTCAATGGAAAATGCATTTAAAACAACGATTCTTACTTTCATCATTGCCTTGAATATTACAGTAGTAAAAGCGCAAGATGAAATGAAAAATGAATCACCATTCAGTTTTGAGGCATCTTACATCGGCGATGTAGTCAGTAATTTTAGTGGCGGTATAAAAAAAGGAACAACTTACCTTGGGTTGGCAAACATAAAGAGTGGTTTTGATACCGAAACAGCCAATTGGTGGAAAGGCGGCAAGGCTTTTATAAATATAGCAAATACGCATGGCGGAATGCCGTCTGCAACTTTGGTTGGCGATTTTCAGGGTGTTTCTAACATAGAAGCAGGCAATATTACTTTTTTATATGAACTTTGGTACAAACAAAGTGTAGGAAATGTTGATTTAACCTTGGGATTGCAAGATTTGAATGCTAACTTTGCAGCCAGCGAAAACGGAGCATTATTTTCGAATAGTTCTTTTGGAATTCAATCGAGTATTGCCGATAATACTTTATCGCCCATTTTCCCATTAACGGCCCTGGGATTTAATGTTCAATGGAATATCTCGGATAACTATTTCTGGAAAACGGCGGTTTTTGATGGTACACCTGATGATTTTGAAACTAATCCGTACAATGTGGAATGGAAATTGAACAAAGACCAGGGTTATATGGCTGTATCGGAATTTCAAGTCAATAAAAGTCTATTGAGAGGGAAAAGTGGTTGTTATAAATTAGGAGCTTATTATCATAAACACAATGATATGATAAATGCAGAACAAAAAATCAGTGGTATTTATTTTGTTGTCGATCAGCAAATTAGTTCTAAACTATCATTGTTTTCGCAAATAGGTTTCAGTCCAAAAAGTAAGGATAGTCATAACCACTATTATAGTTTGGGACTCAATTATAAAGGTTTGATGAACAAGCGCCCTAATGACCAATTCGGCTTAGCTGTGGCTTATGCCGGAATTGATGACAGAGCCATTGGAAGCGAAACGGCTATTGAGCTGACTTATCAATTTGAAATAAATAAAAATATCTACTTAAGGCCAGATATTCAATATATTATAAATCCAGCAGGAACAGAGCAAAAATTGGATAATGCATTGGTTGGATTCATTCGCTTGGGAGTAAAATTTTAAATCACGATCTAAACTCTTCAAATATGAAGGGATTTAATTGCATATAATATGATTACAAATACAACATATCTTTCCGACATTAAAACTGGAGATGAGGCCATAATTACCAAGGTATTAGGTCACGGTTCTTTTCGCAAGCGCATTACCGAAATGGGTTTTGTAAAAGGCGAAAAAGTAATTGTAATCAAGAATGCACCCTTGCAAGATCCTGTTGAATATGAAATAATGGGTTACAAGGTTTCGTTGCGTAGGAGCGAGGCTGAATTGGTGGAAGTTATATCTGTTGAAGAAGCCGCAAGTTTGTCGGAAATAAAATTTGAAGGAACCATTGACGAGCACAAACTCAAAGTCTCGGCTTTGGAAAAAGGAAAAGTTATTAATGTGGCTTTGGTGGGAAACCCGAATTGCGGAAAAACGACCTTGTTTAACTTTGCTTCTGGCTCGCACGAAAGAGTTGGGAACTATAGCGGAGTAACGGTAGATGCAAAGGAAGCAGTATTAAAAAAAGACGATTATACTTTTAAAATTTTCGATTTGCCAGGTACTTATTCCATTACCGAATATTCGCCCGAAGAACTTTATGTGCGTATGCACATTACCGAAAAAATGCCCGATATTGTTATCAATGTCATTGATTCATCTAACCTAAAACGCAATCTCTTTCTTACTACTCAGCTAATTGACATGAAAATAAAGGTGGTGATAGCCTTGAATATGTATGATGAACTGGAAAAGAAAGGTGTGAAATTTGATTATGATAGTTTGGGCGAAATGATGGGAATTCCCATTATTCCAACCGTAGCATCCAAAGGTCGGGGTGTGGACGAATTGTTTGATAAATTAATTGAAGTTTACGAAGACCGAGACCCAAGTGTACGTCATATCCATATTAACTACGGCACGCTAATCGAGGATGCAATAAAAATGATTCAAGACGTGATCTGGAAAGATCCAAAAATCACTGATAAATTATCTTCACGATATGTAGCCATAAAATTGCTCGAAACGGACAAGACTACACTCGCTCAACTGCAAAAATACAGCAATTACGAACAAATAAAATCCGTAACCGAAAGAACTATTGCCGCTTTGGAAAAAGAGTACGGCGAACGCTCCGAAACCATCATTACGGATGCCAAATATGGTTTTATTGATGGTGCAATGAAGGAAACCTATGTTGAACCGATAGCAGATCGTTATAAAATCAAACGTGAATTTGACGACATGCTAACACACAGGATATGGGGATTTCCCATTTTCTTGTTTTTCATGTGGTTTATGTTTCAAGCCACTTTTACCCTTGGAAGTTACCCAATGGAATGGATAGATTCCGGTGTGGGTTTGTTAAGCAATTGGATGCAAAATGTTATTCCAGCAGGTGCTTTGCGCGATTTGATAGTGGACGGGATAATTGGTGGAGTTGGTGGTGTAATTATTTTCTTGCCCAACATCATGATCCTGTTTTTCTTCATTTCTTTGATGGAAGATACTGGTTATATGGCCCGTGCGTCGTTTATAATGGATAAGTTGATGCATAAAATTGGCTTGCACGGCAAATCATTTATTCCACTCGTAATGGGTTTTGGATGCAATGTGCCTGCTATTATGGCTACCCGAACGCTGGACAATAAAAAGGACAGAATACTGACCATGATTATCACACCTTTTATGTCATGTAGCGCGCGACTTCCAGTGTACGTACTGCTTATTTCTGCCATTTTTCCTGACCATCAAGGTCTTGTGCTTTTTGCTATCTATCTGATTGGAGTCTTGTTGGCGGTGGTTACGGCATTGATAATGAAAAGACTTGTTTTTGCAAAAAAGGAAGTACCTTTTGTAATGGAATTACCGCCTTATCGTATTCCAACACTGAAAAATACGAGTTTGCACATGTGGCACAAAGGGCAACAATACCTAAATAAAATGGGAACCGTTATTTTATTTGCTTCCGTTCTTATTTGGGCATTGGGCTATTTTCCTCAAAATGTGGTATATAGTGCCAATTACGAAACCCAAATTGCAAGTGTAAAAGCTGACAAATTACTGACTGATGATGTGAAAACTGAAAAAGTTTCGGAGTTGGAGCTCAATAAAGAATCAGAACGTCAGGAAAAATCGTATATCGGACAACTTGGGCATGCCATCGAGCCTATTATCAGCCCATTGGGCTACGATTGGAAAATGGGTGTGAGTATTATTACCGGATTGGCGGCCAAAGAAATTGTGGTGAGCACCATGGGAATTCTCTATAACGCTGACATGAAAGCGGATGAAAATTCAGGTACATTGAAGGAAAATCTATTGGCACAAACGCACAATTATGGACAACTAAAAGGACAAAAAGTATTCACACCTTTGGTGAGTTTTGGCTTTATGCTTTTCATTCTGATCTACTTCCCTTGTGTGGCAGTAATTGCTGCCATTAAAAAGGAGGCCAATTGGGGTTGGGCGATTTTCACAATGGTATATACCACAGCCATAGCATGGTTGTTGGCCTTTGCAACTTATCAGATAGGAAATTTGTTTTAGTCTATAAAGCGGTAATTCAGTTTTTCATTTAGTTTTTCAATTAAAAGTTTATTGTCAAAATGTTACAAACAATAATTGTTTATATAATCATCATTTTTGCCATTGCTTATACTATCTATTCGGTGGTAAAAAGTATTCGCAAGAAAGAAACTTCAGCCTGTGGCGACTGTAATGGTTGCGGCATAAAGGACGAAATTACAAAGAATATTACCAACAAGAAAACCAAAGACCCAACTACTTGTGGGTGTGGTCCCAACCAATAATCAAAATGCCTTGTCACTTTTGAGCGACAAGGCATTTTATTTGATTTAATACGGATATATGTAGTTGGAGTTATTTATTGATATATTTGTTATTTCATAAGATGGTCGTTTACTATTTCTGACTAACCACTAACTGTCAACTATTATCTATCAACTGTCAATTATTTTGTATATTTTCTTTTTCTAATTACTTGGTAGCCAATTCCAAAAACCAGTAATAATCCAATAGGAACCAGCACATTTACCATTTGCCAATACGTTTTATCTTCACTACTGATTCTTTTGTTCAACAATCTCAGTTTCAAAGTTCTATTTCGTAATTGCATCCAACCTTCATTATCAGCTAAATATAGTACGGCATTCAACACAAATTCTTTGTTGCCAAATTGTTGATTCATATAACGGTCAAATCCAAGTGGAATGGTGGTGCTGTCACTAGCTACTCCTGATGTTTCATTTCGGATAATATCCCCATCGGCAATCACTATCTGACGTGTTTTTTGGCTTTGCTGAAGTATCGGCAAAGTATTGGTCAAACCAGTAGGTGACATTCGGTTGGTAAAATCTGATTGGAAAATTCCTTCCAAAGCCACTGCCACTGGTACATAACCAAGATTGAAATAAGCTTTATCTTTTACTTTATGTGTTTCGCTTAAATCAATAGTTGTCGGCGTGCCAATAATATGGGTATTATCCGAAGTGGCTAACAGCAGTTGAGCATTCACCTGTTTATTGTCGCCTACCAAATCTATGCCCGAACAAAACTCGGCACGTACCTCGGTGATATTTCTGCTTACTGGATGTTGCCCTGAAGTGAGCAACAGCGGTGCATAAAACCACGGTGTCGATTCAAATTGTGGCGCTGCATTTGCTGGAGCAATATTCACTGGCATGTTGGCACACTGCACATCCTGCAGTATCACTGGATTAATGCGAACGCCATATTTGAAGAGTTGGTCGCCCAAGTTCAAATCCAATTCCATGGCAGGCGAGAGTCCAGATTTGGATAGATTCTCACGGGCAATTCTCACGCCATCCAACAACCACAATACGCGACCGCCATTCATAATGTATTGGTCAATAATATATTTGTCGGATTCGCTGAAAGGCAAGGTGGGTTTGGCTATAATTACCACTTTATATTTATCCAATATCGAAGCGTCTGTTGCCAAAACTCCTCTGTCGACCTGGAAATAACGACTGAGCGATTTGCTAATGTCATAGGTTTCTGCCTCCGTAAGTTCGCCATGACCCTCGATAAATGCAATTTTTGAAACCTCCGTATTCACCAATTGACGAATGCCATCGGTAATTTCAAACTCCAGATTTTCGATGGAAATATTCAGGTTTTGTTCACCGGAGTTTCCCCTGATATTTTTGAGTAAGCTAATTGGAATGGTTTTGCCCTTGTAGCTTAAAGTCAACCACGGAAATAGTACTTTCTGAATCGATTTACCTTCCTTGTCACGTTCATAAACGGCCGTTGGAATTAGTCCACGTGCATTGAGTTCCGCATATTTTTTCTCGCGTTGTTCTGTAGATTCAGCAAGTGAAGGGTTTTCATAACGAACCTGAATATTCTTGTTGGCGTACACCGACAATTCGTCCATTAACTCACCTGTTGATTTTTTTAATCGCTGAAAAGATGGATTAAGGTCGCCATCCAAATAGATAACTATTTCAAGTGGAGCATCCACTTTGCTCATCAAATTTTTGGTTTGCTCTGCAACGCTAAACCGCTTATCGGAAGTTAAATCGATACGGAAGAAGTAGAAGAACGAAACGATGACTATCGCCACCAAGCAAATCAAAAAAGTGATATTTCGAAGATTCCGAATTTTCATGTTTAATCAATAATTCTTTTGTAATAATCAAATGTGTATTTAGATGCGTCCAACCATAATAAACGATTGGACGCTAAAGCTTATTCAGTTACATTACCAGTTCTTTTCAAAATCCCCCAACTTACGAGTTCTCCTTTCAGTGCTCTCAAAAATGATTTTAATAGCACCCAGAACAACAACTGTCGGTATACAAATCTTTGCACAAATAACATAAGAGCAGTTTTGATTGTGAATTTTCTATTGTCATACCTGTAAGCAAGTGTAGAAATGATGCAATCAATCACATAGTAAATCAGGTAGAATAAAACGTATTCTTCTGCATTATGAGAAAAAAGTCCTGCAACAAATAGTATGTCTACAATTGGCGAAAATAGTGGTATTATGAAATTGAATATCAATAAATTAGGAAGTACAATCCAACCAATGTTCATCTTTTTGATATTGAAAAGCAAGTCTCTATGTTTCCAGAAACTCTGCATCATGCCAAATGTCCAGCGGGTACGTTGTTTTATAAACATATCCAAATCTTCGGGTGCTTCAGTCAGTGCCAATGCATCGTTACTTGTGCGAATTACATAATCGGCACGCAATAGTCGAAGTGTGAGGTCACAATCCTCAGCCAAAGTATCGGTTGTAAAACCTTCAATCTCGGTAATTGCCGTTTTGCGGAATGCGCCAATAGCACCAGGCACCACCAATATTGCATTTACGTAATCATATGCACGACGGTCAAAATTTTGGCTGGTAGTGTATTCTATTGATTGCCAATTGGTAAGTATGTTTCGTGTGTTTCCAACCCTCACGTTCCCTGCCACGGCACCTACGTTTTCCTTAGCAAAGAATGGAATTAATTTGGAGACCGCATCGGGTCTTAGCATGGTGTCTGCATCAATGCATACTAATATTTCGCCTTCAGCTTGTTGAATACCAAAATTCAATGCAGAAGCTTTTCCTCCATTTACTTTCGTCAGAATTTTCACTTTAGGATGATTCTCAAACGCCTTTTTTATTTTGTTATAGGTGTCATCTTTTGAACCGTCATCTACAAAAAAAATATCGAAATTTGGATAATCAGATTGCAATAAATAATTCAAAGTCCTTTCGGCATTCATTTCCTCGTTATAGGCTGGTACAATGATACTTACTTTTGGAAAGTAGTCAGTTGCCAGTGCTTTTTGTTTCTTTTCTTTTAATCGTTGCAAAATGGCAAATAGCGCTATTGATAACATTCTCAAGATAATCAATAGAATGGCTACAATAAAGAACCCATGTAAAAAGTGTTCCCAAAGGAAAGTGATAACGAAAAATATTAAGTTGAGTGATTCAGCAAATTTGAATTGTTTCTGTACTACTGGCATCACCTGGTCACGTGTTTTGTCCATTAACGACGAAACAGTTACAAAATGATAACCATGTTTTTGATAATAATCAATGATTCGCGGCAATGCCAAAATCGTTTGCGAGCGTTCACCGCCAGCATCATGCATCAGTATTATGTTTCCCATGTGTTGTCGCTGAATTGCCCTTGCCACAATGGTATCAGCAATTACATCCTCTTCCCAGTCATTTGGGTCAATATAGGACGTCACGGATATAAAGCCTTCATCATTGGCCACTGCCAAAGATTTTATTTGGAACAAATTTTTAGGTTCTGCATCCGTATTGTAAGGCGGGCGGAAAAGTAAAGTGGAATGACCCAAAATGCTCTCCAGCAACAACCTGGTAGATCTTAGCTCAACACGTTCCCTGTTTTCAGAGGTGATTTCTAAATTGGGATGAGTAAATGTATGATTGCCAATCTCATGGCCTTCGCGATATATTCTATTTATTAGTGGAATATTGTTTTCAATGTTGGCACCTGTTACAAAGAAGGTAGCTGGTACTTTTTTCTCCTTAAGAATATCCAAAATTTTTGGTGTGTATTCTTCATTTGGCCCATCATCAAAAGTGATAGCTATTTGTTTAGGATCTTTTGCACCATAGCGTTTTAGCATATATGAGCTTGGTAGCGAAATGTATTTTTCATCCGTAATAAGCTCATCCGTTTTGTCGTATGTCAATTTGCTAAAACCTTTTTCAGGCTCGTTAATCATTTCCAGTATTTCGCCTTTACCTTCGTAATTAACGGACGATATTGAGCCGATATTTTCTAACTGCTTGAAGTCAAAAGGATTCTTTTTTAAATGATTTTCATCAAGATTTTTAGAATAGAAATTCCAAATACGTTCATCTTCAGACCCGAGATACCACAAAGCAACCCCCGCAGCATTATAGTCTTCGGCTGTTCGCATTATATTGTAAGTACCTATGGCATCATTGCAATGTGTTTCATGTTCAGCTCCATTATCATCAGTATACCACATCGAAATATCCGACTGACTCAAATTAAATGTTACATCTTCTTCATATTCCTTTGCCAAAGAAATTAATCCCTGATAAGAGATTTTTGTCCCAGTTTTTCCTTTTTCCCAATCGAAACCATACCCTGCAAGGCACAGTACAATTTTATCAGAAGGTACTTCCTTCATAGCTTGGTCCAACGAGTTTTCGACAAACATTAAGGAAGAAACACAACCCGGATCACCATCTGGATAGTGCTCATTATAAGCCATTATGAAAATAAAATCATAGTACGGAGCAAGATCTTTGTACGAAACGCCCTCCACTGATGGGTCAATATCTATTGTGGTTAAGTAACCATCTGGGTGCAAGGTTTCATATAATTCCTTCGAGAATTTAATCATGTAAGGTTTTATGGCAACCGGCAGATTTTCAAAGTCAATATTTATCCCTTGAAGGTCATTCGTATCCAAAACTGTTTTGATATTCTCGATCAGCTTTGCCCGACTGGCTTTATTTTTTAGGACGATATAAGTACTATCTCCATTCCAACGTTTGTTGCTGAAATTATTGATAATTGGAATTACTGCAACTTTATTTTTGTGGATAAAATCATATGTGTCATACTCAAATCTAGATTCAATCTTGCCTTTTGTACCAACTTGGAAAAACCATTCGGGCAAAACCATATTTAATTTGCCGATGTTTTTCTTTAGTGAATACATGGAATTCATGTCCCAATTGACATAGAATCCAGCTCTTACAGGCAAGAATTTTTTTATTCCATGAGATACATTTTGTTCAGTAGGATAAAGTGTTCTCTTGTGATTTTTTCTGTATTTTTCAAGTTGTTTCGCAAAATCAAGTTGCTCTTTCTTAGTAATATAAGTCTTAGATTTGTCAGTATTCAAATCCGGAAGTTTATTCTCGTTATAGGTGAGAACTTTCAAATCATAGCTTCGTTTGTTAAGCAATGACACAACTACAGAAGACATAATAATCAGTAAGAAAACTATTAAAATCCTTACAAACCATTTAAAACTCTTCCAACGGGTTGGCGAATTTGTCTGAAAAACCTGTTTTTGCATATTTGTATTTGAAAAGTTGTGTTAGTTATCTGTATGATGTTTAGGTGAGATAATGCTTTTCCTGAGTCTTTTGTGTTCCTAATTTTAAACTCAATATTTTTGATTCAAGCAAATTTAATAACGTTTAAAATCTTATTTAGTTCGGGATATTTGCTGCTCGTATTTTGAAATAATTATTATTGGAATCAAGCAGTCTATAAAAACTACAATTCCCCCATGAGGCAGGTTTATCCAATAATTCCATGTCCTCTTTGGTGTCGTTACTGATAAATGGTTTGATCCTGTTTTGCCAATTTACTATGCGCGAAATACTTTTATCAACATAAAAGTAATCGTTGCTGCTTTTGCAAAGTTCTTTTATGTAGTTTATATACAATGCCTTGTATTCAGGAATGTTTAATATTTTTTGTACCAATGGATAATTGCTATTTCCCCAATTTAATAGGTCTTGTTTCCCCGAATCTTTAATAATTGAAGATGTTCCCAAAGTATTATCATAATCATAAGGGATAAAGTAAAATTTGCCCGAGGAGTCGAAGTAGAAATAAAAATTGTTTTTATTTATCCAATAATCGTCCCACATACCACACATTACATTCACAGCGTATGTTTTCAGAAAGAGTTCTACATCCATTTTTTGACTTATCCAAGTCTTAAAACTTTCCCCGGTTTTGTTGTTTAAATTGCTAATGAAATCCGCCAATTGCGTTTTTGCAGCTTCCAATTGAGGTTCGTTCGTTTTTAGGTCGTATACAGGTGTGTATGTTTGTGTAAGGGTTATGTTTTCAATTCCCATTTGGGTTCTGTCCGTACTCCTGAAATCTGCGCCCCAACTGGCTTTCCACAAGTTTCCATTGCTGTCGGCAAATTTACTCGGGCGGTTTTCGAGATACTGTTTGTCAATTGCTTCCACCAGTTGATAAACTCCAAAATATACGGTAGCAGCATCTTCTTTTATTTTGATGCTCAAACGACAATAACTTGATTGTGGTGCAGTCCAAACTCCAAAACGTTCAAATAAATCATAGCAATAGACTTCGCGTACATAAGTTGGATCGTCTTTGAACCATTTCAAATTCATTTTTTCAATTTCAGCCAATTTTTGTCCTTTCACGTACTTTTTAAAATTGAGGGCGAAACTAGCGTGATGCCAAACAGGATTTGTAACACTATGCACCAATCCGGTTGAACCTTCGGGACGTCGTCGACTCGTATTTCCCCTTATTCTCATTCCAATATCAGCCAACGAAATCGTTTTCTCATCTTTAATGAATATAAAATCATTTTTTATATATTCTTGATTGTTTGGGTTTTGATCAAAGTAGGAGAGAAGATTATTCCATTCTGCAGTTGAAATTTCGAGTTTGATTTCAGGTGTTGAATTGATATCATATAAATATCCTAAACCTTGAGTTGGAATAGTGTCGACGCTGACTGTATCTTTTGTAATTGGAATGTCAATTGGAACAATGACAGTATTGCAGGCAGTTAGAAATATAAGAAACGTCAAAAGGTAGCTAGATTTCATATTTTTTTTGTTTCAATGTTGCAAAGATAAGCTTTTTACTTCAAATACATTTTAGTTAATCACATTTGTAGGGGAGAAATAAGAATATTATGTAAATACAACTGGTTGTAAGCGAACCTGAAATAAGAAAATAACTTTTTACTCTCAAAAACGCCCGTTTTCTGTTAAATCACCCGATGTATTTTGTTCCCTTAAAAAACCCTTATTTATATTTTAGGAGTTATTTGCAAGTTGAGTGGGTCAATTTATTTGATTATCTTTGCAATCCTGTCAATTATATAGTTGTTTGGAGTTTTAGCTTTGACATTCAAATCTTTAATTATTGAAAGATATTCAGCTTCTGAATTTATTTTAAAAACCAACTTTATAAATTGATATTGCAACAATTTCTAAATAAATTACTTCCATTATGGGTAAAATAATTTCGTTGGCCAATCAAAAAGGTGGTGTTGGAAAAACTACAACAGCTATTAATTTAGCTGCTTCACTGGCAACACTTGGCAAAAAAGTTTTGTTGGTAGATGCTGATCCCCAGGCTAATGCTTCATCTGGTCTTGGCATTGATATACGTACATTAGAGTTCACTATATACGAATGCTTGATTGATGGCGTGCCGTCAAAGCAGGCAATTCACCCTACTGCAGTTGAGAATTTATTTGTGCTACCATCTCACATTGATTTGGTGGGTGCTGAAATAGAAATGCTTAACATGGACAGCCGCGAACATGTAATGCGTAATTTGCTCACACCCCTCAAGGACGATTATGATTTCCTTTTGATAGATTGTTCCCCCTCGCTTGGTTTGATAACCGTAAATGCACTTACTGCTTCCGATTCGGTGATTATTCCTGTTCAATGCGAGTATTTCGCCCTCGAAGGTATTAGTAAACTGCTGAATACCATTAAAATAATAAAGAGTAAATTGAATCCTGCCCTCGAAATTGAAGGTTTCTTGCTCACAATGTATGATAATCGCTTGCGCTTGGCAAATCAGGTATATGCCGAAGTGAAAAAACATTTTGCGGGAATGGTTTTCGAAGCTGTCATTACCCGAAATGTACGTTTGAGTGAAGCACCAAGTCATGGTAAACCTGTGTTGTTATACGATCCAGAATCAAAAGGTTCTATAAATTATATGGATTTAGCTAAAGAATTGATAGCTAAACAACTTGAAAATTAATACGCATACAACAATAAGACTATAGCTCCGTTTTTACAATACAAATATGGCAAAGAATATTACAGGTTTAGGTAGAGGTTTAGGTGCTTTGATTGATACTGAGCATATTATTACCAGTGGGTCATCGTCAATTAGTGAAGTTGATTTGGATTTGATTTTTGCAAATCCCAATCAACCTAGAACTCATTTTGATGAAGATGCGTTGACTGAGTTGGCTTCGTCCATTCGCGAATTGGGTGTAATTTCACCCATTACACTTCGCAAAAACGATGATGGTACCTACTTGATTATTGCGGGAGAAAGAAGGTTCAGGGCTTCCAAAACTATCGGTTTGAAAGCCATTCCGGCTTACGTGAAAACCGCCGCCGATGAGCAAGTGATGGAAATGGCGTTGATTGAAAATATTCAAAGGGAAGATTTGAATGCCATTGAAATAGCGCTTACTTTTTATCGGTTAATGGAGGAATACAAACTTACGCAAGAAAGACTGAGCGAAAGGGTGGGGAAGAAGCGTGCCACAATTGCAAATTACCTACGTTTGTTGCGTTTACCTGCCGAAATACAAATGGGTATCAAAAATCGAAAAATTGATATGGGACATGCTCGTGCAATTTTAGGATTGAATGATCCTGCAGTACAATTGCGTCTATATGAAGCTATTATTCTTAATGATTTTACCGTTCGTAAAGTTGAAGAATTAGTGCGTTTGTATATTGAAACAGGTAGTTTGGATATTAAACCCAAAACAACCGTTAACCCTGTAAAAGGATTGAAGGAATTTGGTGATTTGAAAGCACAATTAAGTGCCGTTTTTGGAAATAAAGTTCAATTTAGTTGTAATCCCGACGGAAAAGGCAAAATATCAATTCCTTTTTCCAACGATGAGGAACTAACACATATCATGGAATTATTTGATAAAATTTAACGAAAGTATTTAGTGAATAAGCACCTAAATTTTATTGTTCTATTGATTTTATTTGTTTCTCTTGGAGGTAAAGCTCAGGATGTGACGGATCAAATCTCGTTGGTCAATGATACTTTGAAAAATCAACCGGTTGTGATTGTGAAGGAGCAAAATGTGTCACTTTTGGATACTACAAAGCTAAAACCTTTTAAGCCCGATCCTATGAGAGTGGTATGGATGGCAACAATAATTCCGGGATATGGTCAGATATTGAACAAAAAGTATTGGAAGCTACCCATTGTATATGGTGGTTTTTTGGGATTTGCGTATGCTATTTCAATGAATTCTTCACGATATACAACTTACATGACTGCTTACAGGGATATTATTGATACTGACCCCAATACCGTCAGTTATATTTCAATTATTCCAAAAGGGTATACCATTGATAGTTATGGCGGTGTTAGTGGCTATACCAGAATTTTGAAATCTGCTGAAGAAAATTATCGCCGATACCGCGATTTAAGCATTATAACTGCCATCGCCTATTATGCCATTACCATTGTGGATGCTTATGTGGATGCTCAGTTGTATGATTTTGATATAAGTCCTGATTTGACAATGCGTTTTCAACCAACATTATTAAAAAACCCTTATGGAATAGCTAATACGCCAGGGATTCAATGCCGATTTAGTTTAAAATAGATTTTTTCAATTGATAAATAAAGCTTACTATGACCTTAAAAAAGATAATTTCAATCATTTCAATAATAATTCTTGGCTTTACATCTGTTTTTTCCCAGAAATTAGTTGTCAAATCTGATGCAATCAAAGATTTGGAAAATGATACTACCATAAATATCCCCGCCGAATTTGATAATACGCTCGATTACATGCTTCACTCTTGGATTATTCAAAGATCTGTAAGTTCAAATTGCATTTCTAGTGAATTTCCTGCACCGGTTTCTGATTCAATATGCAAAATGCGCTTGACGAAAATGCCATGTTTGATGGAGATGCCTTTTAACCCATCCGTTCGTTCATTCATTGATTTGTATACCATTAGAAAACGTACCCAAGTAGAATATATGTTGGGTATGAGCAAGTATTATTTTCCACTTTTTGAGCAAGTGCTGGGAGCCAACAATTTACCGCTCGAATTGAAGTATTTATCCATTATTGAGTCAGCCCTCAACACCACCATTGTTTCCCGGATGGGTGCTGCCGGTTTGTGGCAACTTATGATTGGAACCGGTAGAATGTACGGTTTGGAAATCAATAGCTTGGTCGACGAACGTCTCTCACCAGTGAAAGCAACCAATGCTGCAGCCCATTTTATGAAAGATTTATATTCTATTTATGGCGATTGGAATTTGGTAATTGCTTCCTACAATTGTGGTCCAGGCAATGTAAATAAAGCGATCCGCCGCTCTGGTGGAAAACGCGATTATTGGGCGATTTATCCATTCTTGCCCAGAGAAACTCGAGGTTATGTCCCCATTTTTATTGCTGCCAATTATGCATTGCATTATGCGGCCGAACACAATATGTGCCCGGCAATTGTAAATATGCCGCTTTTGACCGATACGGTTATGGTGCGTCAAAGGATTCATTTAGAGCAGGTTGCTGCGGTTCTGAATTTGCCGATAGAAGAACTACGTTTGCTGAATGCTCAATATCGTAAAGATATAATTCCTGGAAATATTAAACCTTATGTTTTGTGCCTACCATTGAATTATGTCAATACCTTTACCACCAAATTTGATGAAGTGCTGGCATATAAAGCTGATGAATTGATTAATACCAGACGTAGCGAAATCGAGATATTGCAAGCTGCAGCACCACTGGCATCAAGTGCGTCAGAGAGAGTGATTTATCATAAAGTGAAACGTGGACAGAATTTGGGAGCTGTTGCCGCAAAATACGGTGTGTCGGTAGCCAAATTAAAAAAATGGAATCATATAAGTGGTTCCAGGATAAAAGCCGGTGAACGTTTAAAGATCCTCAAGTAAATTTACACAATTTCGTCAGTATTTCATTTTTAAGGCATTGATTTGTTCTTCACGCAAAGTAGGTTTAATATTAATTTTCATTTTAAAGGTTTGAGTATTATGGAAAAACTATTCTATTCCATTTCCGAAGTGGCCACTATGTTTGACGTAAATCAATCGAATTTGCGGTTTTGGGAAAAAGAGTTTAAACAGCTTAAACCAAGGCGAAATGATAAAGGAACCAGATTTTATACTACTGATGATATTCAAGTTATCAAGCAAATTATCTATTTGGTAAATGAACAAAAGCTTACACTCGATGGTGCCAGACGAAGACTGACTCAGCGTAAAGATGTTGTAGCCAAACAACAGGAAGTGGTGGAGCGTTTGAAATCAATACGCAAGGAATTGTTAGGTATATCTGGTGCTTTATAAAAATCTCAAAGAGTAGAAGTTTTCTTCAAAATTAAGATGCCAATACTAACTTTGTACCCTGCCGCCTAGCGGGCAAGGGGTCAATCAATCCAATCATTTATGAAAAAGACAATTGTTTCCAATTTGATAATTTCTTTTCTATTCCTATCCATTATAACAGTTTTCCCCCAAAAGAAACCCAAGAACGTAGTTTTTTTAATTGGTGATGGTATGGGAATTGCCCAAATTTACTCTGGCATGGTGGCCAACGGTAATAAACTTGCCTTGGAACGTTGTACTTATTCTGGTTTTTCAAAAACCTATTCTGCCAATAATTTTACTACCGATTCTGGAGCAGGCGGCACTGCTCTGGCTTGTGGAGTGAAAACCAATAATGGCATGATTGGCATGGGTGCTGACTCGGTTGCTGTTGAATCAATTCTTGAACTTGCCGAAAAAAACAATCTCGCAACTGGTATTGTAGTTGCCTGTGCAGTTACTCATGCAACTCCAGCGTCTTTTATTGCTCACCAGATGAATAGAAATATGTATGATGAAATTGCGTGTGATTATCTGAAAACGGATATTGATGTGTTCATTGGTGGTGGTCGTAAATACTTTGAAAATCGAGCTGATGGACGAAATTTGACCGACTCACTAAAGGCGAAAAATTATCAGATAGCCTATGATATGGCAGGTGTGAAGAATATTAAAACTGGCAAATTGGCAAGTTTGCTTTATGATGATCAAAACCCTGCCATGCCAGACCGTGGCGACATGCTGCCAGATGGCACCATGGCTGCCATTGATATATTACAACACAACAAGAAGGGCTTTTTTTTGTTGGTAGAAGGCTCTCAGATTGATTGGGCTGCCCATGACAACAACGCCAAACAAGTAGTGAAGGAAGTACTTGATTTCGATAAAACCGTTGGTTTGGTGTTGGATTATGCCGAAAAGGACGGTAATACACTGGTAATTATCACAGCCGATCACGAAACGGGTGGCATGACCATTCTGAACGGGAAATTCGGGTCGGATGAAATGAAGGCTGCCTTTACCACCAAAAGTCACTCAGGAATACCAGTGCCTGTATTTGCCTTTGGCCCGGGAGCCGAGAATTTCACAGGTTTTATGGAGAATACCAGTTTCAAGGGAAAATTGGAGAAATTGCTGAAGCTTAAGAAATAGGATTCATGCAAAAAATTGAAGCCGAAAAACGTACTGTTACTTACATGATTGGTCTTTATTGCAGGAAAAAGCACAGAAGCAATACTTTGTGTACAGAGTGCGAACAATTGAAGATTTATGCTTTGGTGCGGTTGGATAAATGCCCTTTTGGTGAGGAGAAAACTGCATGTAAAGACTGTAAGGTACATTGTTATAAAGTGGACAGAAGAGAACAAATACGACAAGTTATGCGGTTCACTGGGCCACGAATGTTGATTTATTACCCATTGGATTACCTTAAACATTTGATGAATAAAAGCCCTTTATGAATTTATCATAAAGGGCTTTTTTCTTAAGTCCCCTTCGGGGATTTAGGGGTCTATTTTAATCCCAATTTTTTCTTTACCAATGCAGAGATGTCATTTGATTTAGGCGATTGGTAGATGATACCTTGTGTGCTTAAATCGAAGATATACAAGTAATTGTTTTCTGCACCTACTTCATTGATGGCTTTCTTCACTTTTTCAACTACTGGTGTAAATAATTCTTGTTGTTTCTTTTGCAAATCGGCGCTAGCAGTTTGATTGAAAGTAGTAATGCGTTGTTCGATTTCAGCGATTTCACTTTGACGAGCTGTTTTGATGCTTTCTGGCATGGTAGCTTGTTTGTCTTGAAATTCCTTGATTTTTGCGTAATATTCTTCACGCATTTTCACTAATTCTTTTTCCCATTGAGATTGTAAATCACTGATTGTTTTTTCAATAACTACACGTTCTGGCATAAGCGACAGAACCTCTTGAGAATTGATATGACCAAGTTTTCCTTCTTGAGCCATTAAACTGATTGGTAACGCAAAAAGCATTAAGAGAGCAATTTTCTTTAACATGTTATTATTTTTAATTGTTTATATTTAGTTGAAAAATGGACTGCAAAAGTATAAAATTATTTCGAATAACCCAATTTTTGAAGAATGGTATCACTCACATCTAATTTTGGTGAGGTGAAGAGTACGCTTAGCGATGAACTTTTATCGAAAACTAGCTCGTAATCTTTTTCTTTGCTCAACTCTTGGATGGCCGTATATACTTCATCTTGAATTGGTTTCATTAAGCTTTGGCGTTTTTTGAATAACTCGCCTTCTGGACCAAAGTAGCTGCGTTTTAATTCTTGAACTGCTTTTTCTTTTGCTACAATTTCTTCTTCACGCTTCACTTTCATGTCTTCCGACAAAAAAACGATTTCTGTTTGATAGTTTTTGTACATTTTCTGCACATCCTGCATTTGAGTCTCCACTTCCGATTGCCATTTTTTGGAAACCTGATTGAGCTGTTCATTCGCTGTTTCGTAAGTTGGAATATTCTTCATGATATATTCCATATCTACCATGGCAAATTTTTGTGCATTACCGGCAAAAGCTATTCCTGCCAATAAACAGAGCGACATAATTAGTTTTTTCATATTACTTTTCGTTTAATGATTACGTAATGATTATTCTTTTATATACATTGGAATTTCTCATTACAAATTCTTTGCCAAAGTTTTTTCAAGTCTAATAATAGTAGCTGTCAACTGTCAACTGTCAACTGTCAACTGTCAACTGATAACTGACAACTGTTAACTGATTTACAGTTCTTGTCCCAATACAAAGTGGAATTGTCCACCGCTTTTAGTTCCATTCACTTTGTCGAAACCGTAACCCCAGTCTATTCCCATCATACCAAACATTGGTAAGAATATACGAACACCCACACCGGCAGTACGTTTCAAATCAAATGGATTATAGTCGCCAATCTTATTAAAACTGTTTCCTGCTTCCAAAAATGTAAGTGCATAAATTGTTGCCGATTGCTCTAGCGATAATGGGTAACGAAGTTCCATGGTGAATTTGTTGTACAAATAACCCATCGAAGTTCCAATTTTTGCATCATAAGGTGTCAGCGAACCGCTTGTATAACCACGCATTGCTACATATTCCGTTCCGTAACTTGTATAGCTTGACATTCCGTCACCACCCATGATAAATGTTTCGTATGGTGAGCGTGCATTTTCGTTGTATTCTCCCAAATAGGCAAACATTGCCCTGCTCATTAATACTAATTTATTGTCAGGTGAGATAGGAGTAAAGGTTTTACCGCTAAAGGTCCATTTATGATATTCTATAAATTTATAGCGTTCGGCATTCGTCATATTTGGGTCGGCATAATTCTTACCATTAATGGCAGAATAAGGCGGTGTTATTTTTAATCCAAATGAGAAAGCAGAACCACTACGCGTATAAATTGGATTGTCAATAGAGCTACGACTAAGCGTAAGACCCAAACTGATATTATTGTAATTACCGTCAGTTAATGGTGGCAAATACAACCAGTTTTTTAGCATAAATAATTGATATGACAATTCACCTTGGAATACGAAATAATCATCTGGCCAGCTCAATCGTTTTCCATAACCCAATGATGCTCCAATGGTTCGCATGTATTTTCCTGGATCCATTTCGCTCTGGTACATAGTACTGGCACCTGCACTATTATAGTTATTGTATCCACCGCTATTATAATTATTATAACCGCCGTACATCGAACTTGAATAGTTACTATAACTTGATGAGTAACGATCACTAACAGCCGATTGTGAAGAATAATATATTGACGATGAAAGTGAATTAGGTCGTTTTCCACCCAGCCATGGCTCTAAAAATGACATGCTTACCGATGAGTAAGATTGACCATTGGTTCGAGCATTCAATGAGAATGTTTGTCCCTCGCCTTGTGGCACAATTCTGTAGGTTTCAGGTCGGAATAGATTTTGAATGGCAAAATTGCTGAATTTCAAACCAATACTACCTACGATACCTGTAGAACCCCATCCAGCCGAAAATTCAACTTGGTCGCTACCTTTGGTTTCAAGTTCGTAATTGATGTCAACCGTACCATTTTCTTGGTTGGGCTGAATGTCCGGCTTCAATTTTTCAGGGTCAAAATGCCCCATTTGAGCCAATTCACGCAATGAACGCATCAATGCCTCCTGACTGTACAGTTGACCCGGTTTGGTGCGTAATTCGCGGCGGACAACATGTTCGTAAACACGCGAGTTGCCTTTTATCCCAATTTCGTTGATAGTAGCTGGTTTTCCTTCGTACATCCGCATCTCAAAGTCAATGGAGTCCTTGTCGATTTGTACCTCTACTGGATCAATTTGAAAGAAAAGATATCCACGGTCTTTGTATAATTTGCTTACCGCATCTGATTCATCTGTATCCAATCGTTCCATCAAATGTTTGTGGTTATAAACATCCCCTTTTTTTATTCCCAAAACTGAATTCAGGTAATCATAAGGATAAATGGTGTTACCCACCCACTTTATATTGCGGAAATAGTATTTTTTTCCTTCATCAACTTTAATGTAAACGTTTACTGATTTCTCATCAAACTTTACTACACTGTCCGAAACAATATAAGCGTCACGGTAACCAATTTCGTTGTATTTGTCAATCAATGCAATTTTATCTTTGTCGTATTCCTCTTTTACGAATTTTTTGGTGCGGAAAAAGTTACGCCAATTATGGTCATTGGTTTTTTTCATTGCCTTGTTTATCTGGTTGTGAGTCAGGGCAACATTGCCAGTATAAACGAGTAGGTTTATTTTAGTTTTTAGCTTTTTGTCTACATTGACATCAACAATTACATGGCCGGGTTTATTGGGGTCGTTTTTTTGATATACATTTACAAGTACATTCAAAAACCCTTTTTCCTCCATGAATTTCTCTATCACTTTTTTGGCTCTATCAGAAATGTTAGGCGTAATTTGATTTCCTTTTACAATTCCAATTTTCAACTCCAAATCTTCTTTCTCCGATTTTTTCAACCCCGTGAAATTGATTTCAGATACCCTTGGGCGTTGTTTCAAATCAATTGTCAACCACACTTTTCCATCTTTTATTTTTGTAGCCAGTATCTTTACATCCGAAAAAAGTCCTTGTTTCCAGAAGCGCTTTACAGCACTAGTTATCGCATCGCCTGGTACGTTGATGATGTCACCAATGGCAAGACCCGAAAAGCCGATAAGTACAAAATCTTCGTAATTATCAGCGCCAGTAACTTTGATGGCCGCTATTTCGTATTTTGGTGCTGAATTGGAGTATTCAATTACGGGTAAATCTATTGAATCTTTGCTTGAAACATTGATGGTGTCTTTTTCTGATTTTGTTTGTGCTATAAGAAGTTGACTCAGAAGGAATAGCAATGAAAAAGAGAACAGAGTTTTGTATTGCATAAGTTTGTATTGTAGTCTAATGTCTTTTTTTAATAAATCCAGTGGTTTCGTCAAATAAACGTTTCCTTTTTACTGGCACTTCCCAAAGCGTCGGTCCCTTTGTTGAAAATCGCATATTGCTTCGTAAAAATTTTCTTTTCTAAATGCAGGCCAATGTGTTTGAGTAAAATATAACTCAGTATAAGCAATTTGCCAAAGTAGAAAATTACTGATTCGTACTTCACCACTGGTTCTAATCAGTAAGTCCGGGTCAGGTATAGTGTTGGTAGTTAGATGATTGCTTATTAGTTCGTCGTTTATATCTTCAACAGAATACTTTCCTTCTTTTACTTCCTTACTAATATTTTTTATGGCATTTGCAATTTCCCAGCGTGACGAATAACTCAACGCCAATACCAATGCAAGCCCTGTGTTTTTACTTGTTTGAGTAATGCAACGTTGCAGTTTTTCACTCGCATTACCCGGCAGCCTACTTAAATCGCCAATGGCCATCAATCTAACGTTGTTTTTATTTAAAGTGGGCGTTTCTTTCTCAATGGTGTCAATCAACAATTCCATCAACGCATCCACTTCCGATTGCGGTCTGCTCCAGTTTTCTGTCGAAAAAGCATATAGCGTTAAGTACTCAATCCCAATTTCAGCCGCTGCTTCCGTGGTTTCTCGTACCGAAATTACTCCATTCTGATGTCCAAAAATCCTATCATATCCACGCTCTTTTGCCCATCTACCATTACCATCCATGATGATGGCTATATGTTTGGGTAGACAGGTTTTATCTATTTTATCTATATAGGATGACATGTTCCTTCTTATCTTTTGTTGTTATTTATAACGCCTTTTGCTGACAACGTTTTTGCAGTCACATTTTTGTTTCCAAAAATCAAAGCTTATTCCTACGGTAACTGTCGATAGCAAATCGTTATTGAAAATGTTTGTGCCGTTCAAATTTCCTGGATTATTCAATGTTGTACTTATCATTGGATCAGTATTTTCTTCCAAATTATCTGCCAACAATAGTTTATTCGACCATTGTGCATGTAAATTCCAACGAGTGGCCAATTTTAATTTCATCCCTACTCCAAACGGAATACCCAAAATTGGTATCTTTTGACCGTTGTACATGCCTGTCATTCCACCAATTCCGGCAAAAATATAAGGCGAAAAAATCTTGCTTAACCTATTGTTTTTGTTCTTCTCAAAATCAAAGAAGTTGAACTCCCCAACAATATCGGCTGAATTAATCGATTTATTTAACTTATACGGAATATTATCTGCAACAAAATCGCCCTTGATGCTAGTGGTCATTAATTCCACCTTAATGGCCATTCTCGGATTAAACTTGTAGCGAAAGAAACCTCCAAACGCTGGCTGCATGTTCTTGAATAGCTGATTGTTGGCATCACCTAGATAATATGCACCACCTGCAGCAATCCCTATTTCGGCCTTGTAAACTTCCTGTGCTGAAACTTCTGCAGACAACATGCACAATAAAGAAAGTCCTATAAATCTAATCTTTTTTAAATTCATATTCGTAGAATGAGTTTAATGAATTAGAGATACAACGTGTTTTAAACGATTTAATTTTGTCTATTTGACAAAATTCCTGCAACAAAAGTAGTGATAATCTTTTAATTTAGAGAAATAGCCCTCAATGTCAATACTTTATTTAACATTAAATTGGAAAATTAGTGAGTTAATAGTATATCCTATTTCTTATATAATAAATAAGCTTAACTACCCTTTATTTTCAGCTGACTAATGGCCAAATCTTCTTTTCGCGTCATTTCCAATCGTAATTCGGGCGTTTTATCATCTTGTCCGCACAAATGTAAAATGCCATGTATTATAATCCGTTCTATTTCAGCTTCAAAAGTTACTCCGAATTCTTCCGCATTGCTTTTTACGGTGTCGATGCTAATAAAAATATCGCCCGAAATAATGTTTGCCTCCGTGTAATCGAAAGTTATGATGTCAGTATAATAATCGTGGTTCAAATATTGTTTGTTCACCTCCAGAATGCGTTCGTCCGAACAAAAAATGTAAGCAATCTCGCCCACTTTTTTGCCATATTCAGCAGCCGTTTCTTTAATCCAGCGACTAATGTTCCGTTTCTCTAATGCCGGAAGTTCTATTTCCTCTGCAATGTATTGTATCATAATTTTTTTGTCTTCGGTCCTCAGTCTACAGTCTCCAGTTTTTGGTCTCCAGTCGCCAGTCTACGGTCTACAGACTTTGTTCTGTCTTTGTACCATTCTCCATTCTTCACAATATAGACTAGTGTATTGCGAATGCAGACCGAAGTCTGGAGTCTGGAGACCGTAGTCTGGCGACTGATTCCTAGTGAAAAAACAAATATCCCAACAAAACTGCCGCCGTAATACCCACCGCATCTGCAAACAATCCACAAAGAATGGCATAACGTGTGTTTTTAATTCCTACCGATCCAAAGTAAACCGCTATAATATAGAATGTTGTATCGGTTGAGCCTTGAATGATGCTCGAAAGTCTTCCAACAAACGAATCAGCTCCATGCAGTTTCATTGTTTCTATCATCATGCCCCGCGCCCCGCTGCCACTCAATGGTTTCATAAGTGCCGTGGGCAGTGCTTCCACAAATTCGGTATTAATACCTGTAAGTGCCACCATCCAACGAATACCATCTATTAAAAAGTCGAGTGCACCCGAAGCACGAAACATGCCAATTGCAACCAAAATAGCTATCAGATAAGGAATGATGCCAATTGCCACCTGAAATCCTTCTTTTGCCCCTTCGATAAATGAATCATATACATTCACCTTTTTGATGACTGCCATGGTAATAAAACTGATGATGATGGAGAAGAGAATGAAATTGGCAGCCAGACTGGAATATTGTGCAATTTCCTCTTTTGGTAATCCGCTTAAAAAATAAATAATACCGCCGATTAGCGCCAATAATCCACCCAAAGTCCCAAGTACCACTCGGTTGAATAGATTTATTTTCTGAACCACTGCCACGCTGATAAGTCCAGCAATAAAGGCAATAAAAGTGGCCAGTAGTATAGGTATAAATACGTCGGCAGGATTTACCGCTCCCAGTTGAGCCCGATAAACCATTACACTAATGGGGATTAGGGTGAGCCCGGCTGTATTCAGCACCAAAAATAATATCATTGAGTTGGATGCCTTGTCTTTTTCTGGATTCAATTCTTGCATTTCGCGCATGGCTTTCAGTCCCATGGGCGTGGCGGCGTTGTCAAGACCAAGCATGGTGGCCGACAGGTTCATAAACATACTTGCCAATGCCGGATGACCTTTTGGTATTTCGGGGAATATTCTCACGAAGAATGGTGCTACCACACGAGACAATCGCTCCAGCACACCGCCCTTTTCGCCAATTTTCATTACTCCCAACCACAGCGACAAAGCACCGGTTAAACCCAATGACACTTCAAAGCCCGACTTGGCAGAACCGAATGCAGCAGTCATTATGTCCGAGAAAATCTGCGTGTTACCAAAAAACAGTAATTGCACCAGCGCCACTAAAAACGCAATGCCCAAAAAACCAATCCAAATATAATTTAATATCATAGGAGATAATTTACAATGTCAAACCTGCCATTTTTTCAATAGAAAGGCACAAAAGTACATTATTTTTTCCTTTTGCTCAACTTATTCCTATAATGAAGCGTTTTAACTTCAAATAAGCCTGTTTTCAAACAATTTGATAACACTATTTTCTAGAATATGACTGAATAATAATCAAACCATCTCGAGATAGCTAACCCGTGGATAGATCGTTCGTAGTTTTTTTAGAAAGCAAACAAAATTAAAACTTACCCCAATGAAATTGCAATTAAAACCCTTTTTTCCCTTCCTTTTTATCGCTTTTGGTGCCACGGCATGTAAACAAAATGTAACCCTAACAACTGTTCCGTCGGTCGATTTGAAGCGCTATGTTGGAACTTGGTATGAATTAGCATCCTATCCACAGTTTTTCGAACGAGGTTGTAGCAATGTAAAAGCAACCTACACCGCCCAAACTGATTTTATAGAAGTGTTCAATCAATCGATCAAAGATGGTAAACCGAATGAAATCACAGGCAAAGCCTTTGTAGTTCCCAACAGTGGTAATGCCAAGCTTAAAGTGCAGTTTTTCTGGCCATTCAAGGGTAATTACTGGATTATCGATTTGGACAAAGACTATGCGTGGGCAATTGTGTCCGATCCCAAACAGAAAACGTTGTGGATACTTTCGCGCACTAAAACCATGGACGAGACCTTATACAATTCGTTGATTGCTGGCTTGGTGAAAAAAGGTTTTGACAAAGCGAAGATAATTAAGATGGTGCAGGAGTAGAAAACCTGAATTTTTAAAATACTCACTTATGGCTTAAAGTCAATAGTGAGTGTTTTTTTGTCCTATTAGTTGCTGATAACTTCTATTTTACAAGAATATTTTCTCTTTTTGGAATACTATCTTATTTTTCCGTATCTACTCTTTTACTCCAGTTATTTTTCTGCATTCTCATAATTTCTCTTACCTCAACATCTACCTTTTTATTTTTTTCTCATTTTTTTTTTTTGATAGATTTCAGTTGCACTTCAGTCGTACTACTGTCTATTTACAAATGCTATTAAATTTTACTATAAATAGATTTTATATAGTGTAAATATAGAGATAATATAGTATTAAAATAGTAAATATAATTACTATATTATCTCTGTATTATAATAATAATTCATTAAACTATTGTATTTTTGTACCCTCAATCCATTACCTTTATGATATGACTGTAGAGTATTGGTAGAGTGGAAGTAACATATAATATAAAAGCTATGGCAATTATCAAATCACCATTTGAAATAGTGGGCAGTATCAGAGGCGTTTCGTTTTACAAACAATACGGAAGCGACAAAGTAATTATGCGTACCAAAGGTGGTGCCAGCAAGTCTAAGATTAAAACTTCGCCCAAGTTTGCCAACTTACGACTACACCAAAGCGAGTGGGGCGGATGTGTAAAAATGTCACGTGTATTGTGCGGAGCAATGCACCACGTTATTCGCCTGGCCGACTTTAATGTGTCAGCCTATCTGAATGGATTTTCCAAAAAGCTGCAAGGCATGGACACCGAAAATCCGGTGGGGGAGCGAAAAATGGAGTTGTCGAAGTACAAGTATTTGCTCGACGGCTTCAACCTCAATAGGATACATACCTTTGCCTCCATCTTGCGCATTGCACCCTTTTGGGAAATAAAGCGGGATACATTGGAAGCGCGCATAGAAATTCCCTACATGAACACCGACATTCACTTGGTAAATCCGAGCAATTTGCCCTACTTCAGAATCATCACCAGCTTGGGGATAGTATCGGATATGTACAAGGATGTGGAGCAAGGCCGAAACGAATATACTTCCATCAAGGAGGAAATCAACAGTTATGTTTTGGATGCGCGTACCGAATGGTATTCTACCAACAGGGTGATAGAGGCACAAGAATTGACGATTAGGTTTGATGATCCGTACGTTGCAGCACTTGGTGATGATGTTTCATTGGTCCTTTGTATAGGCGTGGAATTTGGGAAGGCCGGTTTTGACAATCAACCCGTGGAAGTGAAACGTGCCGGATGTGCCAAGGTGTTGGGTATTAGGTGACATTTTTTACCAAAACTAACCGTATTATAGAATATTATTCTTATTTTTGTGATTGCAAAATATTGCCATCAATTTGTATTAATTCTTTGCAAACAAGCACATTATTCGTTGTTTCGCTAAACCTGTTATAATCTATAAACCGTTATGTTGACATTGAAATTGGCATTTTACGAAAAAAAAGACTGGGCGTATTTTCTAAGTGTCGCCGATGATAGAGAAAGTTTGGAAGATGAGTGGGAAGATTGGTTCAAAACGTATCTCAAGTCGAAACTGGAACTTCTAGGTTTTGGCTTTAGTGTAAAAGAAATATCCATTGACATTAGGGAGTTATTGGAATATTGCGCTAAAAATAACCTGAAAAATGATGGGAAAGCCCGGTCCCATTTTGTTGCATTAAAATAAGCTACTTAACCGATTAAAATTCATTTATATGTTTGACGACGACGAAGATGAAGACGAATTATTTAATGACGACGATTATGAAATGTCGGAAATTGAGGTATGGTACGACGATAATTATGAATACCTCGTTAGGGATTCTAAAGTATATCTGGAAATTACTGATGAAATAATACAGTTTTACGATTCGGTGTATGTTACGTCAATGAGTGAGTTAGAGCCAGCCGTTCAGAAACTTATGCTGCAACAATATCCAATTATCAGGGGTGAATCTCGTCCAATGGTAGTGGAATATATAAAAGATACGGCTAAATATACGGGTCATGAATTTTTGATGCAACTCTACATGGTGGTGCAAGACCAAAAGCAGGGCGTGAACTACCGTGAGAAATATGAAGAGTTTCAAAACTGGGTGGAATTCTATGGACGACCAGCAGAGAAACCTGTGCTGAATTATAAATTCTTTGAAGAACATCCAAATCTGACATCAAACTTTACCCAAGAAATGAAGGAAGAGTTTGCAATAGAAAGCCTTGAGAGTGAAACCATTACTTTCGACATTGAAGAAAGATTAAAGAAGGAATACTATAACATTGTGCAACCGATAGTTCTGAAGTATTATCGGGAATTGGATGACTTGAATTATGAAGGATGGATAATGTATGCAGTGCAAATTCGTGAAATTTATGAGGATTATAAATATCGTTGTGAGCATTTGGATGCATTTATTGATTATGGATTTGACGAGGAGGATATAAATCTGCCATATAAAGAATTTTCGGCAAAGTTGGGTGTAAAATTCAACGAAAGATTTGATAGGGAACAAGCAGCCATTGAGAAAAATCCTTAAAGAGTAAGCTTATTCAGCTTACCTTTAAGAGTTTTTTCTTTCCGAGACAACGCCCATAGCAAAAAACTCTTTAATGTCTCGGAATACTCTCCCTCCCGATAGCTATCGGGAAGCTATCGGGATATTAAAGGATTTATGCATAAGAGGTGAATTTTAATCCAATTGTAACACTACCCACCCAAATTTGTAACCTACCAAAATTACCTTTGCACCTTACAATATGAGTAAATTTGTATTTGTAATGGCATCATTTATTGTATGAAACTATACAAATTACCGATAACTTCATGATAAACAACATAATTAAGGAATGGGATTATTACATATAAAGTAACGACTATGTAACTGAAATTATTTATTGATAGATTTGTTATTTCATAAGGCGTTCATTTACTAGGTCTTACTAATTATTAATTGTTCATTATTAATTATTAATTACTCATGTATCCCTATCATACAGTAATTATGAATTGATTTATTGCTAAAAAAGTGTCCTAACACAATGGAGCTTGCCCAACTGGGGTTAAAAAGTGAAATATTGACCTCACAATATTATTTGCGGTCATTTTACTGGCACAAATGATTTTTAGTATGACAATTTTAGTCATACTCAATATAACCAATATGAAAATATATTTCAATACAACTTTAATTTTTTCAATTGCTTTATCGTGCTTGCTGTTAGGATTTGGCTCTGTTTTTCTTACAATAGAAGATTTTCAAGATACTGATTTTTCCAGTATCAATTTAAAATCCTATTCGTCTGAAGTTAAGTTTCCTGATTCTTATAAATCAATTAGGAACTTCATTTCGGATTCAAGATTAGAGGATTCTCAAAGTATGCAAGACGCAATTAACGAACTTGATAAAACTGATGTTACTAATATCAAAAGCGCAATTGCTATAGTTAAGACCAGCGATGGAAATTTAGGTCATCAGACTTATGAAATAAAATCGAATACGAAATCTGACGATTCACATTACCAAAAGTATAAAATTCAATCAGTTTCAAATCAAAACGAAGAGCATAATAACAAATCGGCTTCACAGCATATATATACTTCCACTTCCAGTCAGGATAATGCCACTTTTGGCTTTTTATCTTTAAATTCTCATAAAGGTTCAAATCCCATTGCATCAAATGTATTTGCAGACAATGCTGTGAGCTCAACTACTGATTTGACAGATAAGTATGGCCCGATGTCGGCACCTGCCGATCCGAATGATCCAGGTGCTGGTGTACCTGTTGGAGATGGTGTATGGTTGTTGCTATTATTTTCTGTCCTTTACGGAGTTAAGAAGTTTTTTTATTCGCCAAGTTATTGCGCTTGATTTATATGTTTGGCATTAATTATTTAACTACACGAATTGATATCTCGAATACTCTCCCGATAGATATCGGGATGTTAATGGATTTTTGCATGCTTTTTAATCCAATTGTAACATTACCTACCCTACTTTGTAATCATTCCAAATTATCTTTGCACCCGAAAAATATAGTTAGAATAGCCTTTAGAGGATATTTATGCAATACTTTATGTATGTTGTTGATAACTTCTTGAAAACTTATACTTAATAAAGTACAAAGATTGCTCTGTATTATTGTATAAAATCTAATAATTATTCATATATTTGTCGCATAAATTATCATTTCTATGCAGCAAATGATGTATAATGCTGATTTTCAATTCGTTTTTTAATAGCATGGAGTGGCGATGCAACTTCAATGAAAATTTATTTGAATGATGTATTAGTTAACACAGTTACACCATTGAATAATGATGCAAATTACACTCTTTCTGATTTTTCAATTGATTTAACAGGCGGAACCTCAACTTCAAAAATTAAATTTGAGGGGAATGTAGCTGCCAAAGGTCGTTTCTTTTTAGAAAATCTGGTAATAAGCCAAGGCGGTGCATCTTCTACTCCAATTTCAGGTTCTCCATTTGCAGTAAGTGGTGCAACAAGCAAAACACTAACTGGTTTAAGTGCCGAAACAACCTACTACTACACCGTAGTGGCCAAAAAAGGAGCTGAAAGTTCGGTAGTTTCAAACGAAATAAGCGCTACAACTTCGGTTTCGACTGCGCTAAACAACGGCAAAGCGGGTGCTCCATTTATTACAACTGCCAAAGGCAAACTCACCGTAAACCAACTGTCGGCAAATTCGACTGTACGCGTTTACGATGCCACAGGCAGAATGGTAGCAACCAAAGTTATGGTAAATGGCTCTATCGAAATTCCATTGCAAGTGGCCGGCGTGTACACCGTTCGAATTGCTGCGGGAGCTAAAAACTGGACAATGAAAGTGGTGAAACAATAAAATTCAAAAAATTTAAACCACAAAAGGCACAATAGAAAAAAAGGTATTTTAAGTAATATCGCTCTTTTTATGTTGAAAGTATATAATTCTACTTTGACATATTATATTTTTTAGATAAAAATAAATAAATCGATAGTAACTTCAAGTCCCCTTTAGGGGATATAGGGGCAGTTTAAATTCAATTCTTTGCTGCCCCAAGCCCCTAAGGGGGATGTGGATTACCATAGTCTCTGAAATTATCTACAATTTATTTTTAATTTGTCAACGTAAAATTAAAATGATTACAAAATAGGAATGTAACAAAATATTCACATGCAGCATCGGTATTAAATCAAAATATAAACTATCTTTACAATTCAGATTTACAAACATTTTGAAAGTAATAAGTCGCTTTTATTGTCAAAATATGTATAAAAGTTACAATTACGATGCTTTTGCTTACATATCGACAGTATATCAACGATAAAAGTAAAATCATATAATGAAGAAAGATTCCCATTCGATAACAAAACATTCAAAAACCTACTTTTCAACTCTAAAATTTCTGTTTAGCTGGTCTTTATTACTTTTTGTATCATCAGTTTTTGCCTCTATTCCTTCGGGATATTACAATACTGCTACAAGTAGCGGCGCAACCTTAAAATCACAATTATACAATATTATTAATAATCACACAGTGCGTTCGTACGATGCTTTGTGGACTGATTTTCAGACCACCGACGTAAAAAGCAATGGCAAAGTGTGGGATATGTATTCGGATATTCCGGGAGCTACACCGCCTTACGAGTTTACGTTTATAACTAAGCAATGTGGAACTTACGATAACGAAGGCGATTGCTATAACCGTGAACATTCCATGCCTTCGAGTTGGTTCAATGATGCTACACCCATGTACACCGATTTAATTCATTTGTATCCTACAGATGGCAAAGTAAACGGAATGCGAAGCAATTATCCGTTTGGAGAAGTGGGAACGGCAACATGGACTTCGGCAAATGGCAGCAAATTAGGTAATTGTAATTATTCAGGTTATTCGGGCTTGGTTTTCGAACCCATCGATGCCTACAAAGGCGATTTTGCACGGACGTATTTTTACATGGCTACCCGATACCAGGATGTAATTGCAGGTTGGTATGCCAACAGTACCGAAGCCAATGCAGTGCTGCAAAACAATGCGTTTCCGGTATTTGAATCTTGGTTTCTGAATATGTTGGGCGAATGGCACGTGGCTGACCCTGTTTCGCAAAAAGAGATAGACCGAAACGATGCGGTGTATTCGATACAACACAATAGGAATCCGTTTATCGACCATCCGGAATATGTATATAGCGTGTGGGGCGTGGGACAGAGCGGAGCTGCCGAACCGACTGCTTACCCTACTGCTTTTACGGCACGAAACATACGCTTGCAATGGACAGATGCCACCGGAGCTATAGCGCCTCAGAAATACCTGATACGCATAAGCACCATAGGATTTAACAATATTGAAACACCGGTAGATGGAACAGTTTACCCCGACAGCAGCACCGATATGAACGTAAATGCGGGAGTGCAAGAGCTTTGGCTTAAAAACCGAAGTGCTGGAACATATTATTTTAAAATATACGGATACTACCAGGATGCATCCGAAACAAATTACAAAACCGATGGAATAGTGCCGCAATACAGCGTAACTGTTCCGTAACACAATAAATAAATTAGTAATTAATAAAAAAAGGTATAGTTTTATGAAAAAGAAAATGTTTATTAAATCAATGCTACTGGCGGTGATAATGCTGGTGGTGGGAAATGGAACTGCTTGGGGGCAAGGAATTTTATCCAGCCCAGTTTTTCAAGAAAATTTTGGCACATTAACAGATGCAACAGTATTAACGACTTCTAACACTGCATTTAGCTTTGTAAGAGTTAGTACATCTGCTACATCCAATACTATTGTCAATCAAATTGTAGCTAAGAATCCAGGAAGTTTTACAGGAGGTTCTGGTCTCATTAGTGCTAAAGGGGGATCTATTTCGACAGTCGATAAAACAGCTTTAACTTCTTTTTCAAGCGGTACATTTACATTGAAGTTTAAAACTCCTGCTTCTTTGACTTCAGCATTAATGTTTAGTGCTGTTGGTACAGGAGCAAGTTTTGGAAGTTCAAATGGGTTTACAGGAGCACAGTTATCTGCTGCGTTTCAAGTAACAGGAACAAATCTGCAGATTAGAGCAACTGGAGCCTGGACAACTGTTCAAACAGTTGCAGTAAGTACTAATTATGAAATATGTATTGTATTTAACAATACGGGAGGATCGTTGTCTTATGGGGATTCTAAAACACTACCATCAAACAAGTGCCATGTTTGGATAAATGGATCTTATATAAATGAGTACTCAACAGGTACTGCAAGTTTGGCTGCAAGTGCGTTTAGAATTTATACTACAACTGCTCAATTTGAAGTTGATGATATTGCTGTTTATAATTCACTCCCTGCAGCTCCTTCTTGCACCGCACCAACATTTTCATTTGCTACTCCAACAAGTGTAAGTAAACTTACTACTGATGCAGCCTTTACAAATACATTTACAACAAATAATACTTCTCCGAAAGCATTTACAAGCTCAAACACTGGTGTAGCCACAGTAAATGCAACTTCAGGGGAAGTAACAATAGTTGGTGCAGGCACAACTACAATTGGTGTAACGCAAGTTGCAGATGGTACCCGTTGCGCAGTAAGTACAAGTTATGCGCTTACCGTATCAACTCCAACAATATCTCTTACTCCAACTACATTAACTAATTTTACTTACATATCTGGATCTGGTCCATCAGAAGAACAAACATTTATAGTAAGTGGAACAAATTTAGCTGGAGATATTAGCATTGCAGCCCCAACCAATTACGAAATATCAAAAACTTCGGGTTCGGGTTATACTTCGCCATTAAACTTTACACAAAGTGGTGGGTCAGTTAGTTCAACAACTGTTTATGTACGCTTAAAAGCTGGTTTGTCTGCCGCTAATTACAATAGCGAAGTTATTACTGCCACTTCGACAGGAGCAACGGATAAAACAGTAACTTGTAGCGGAAGTGTAACAGCAGCAGCTCCTACTGCTACACCAACCTTTAGTCCTGTTGCCGGAACTTATACTTCAGTACAGAATGTAACTTTAGCCTCAGCTACTGCTGGTGCAAAGATTTACTACACAACAAATGGCACAGACCCAACAAGCGCAAGTACTTTATATTCAAGTGCTATCGCTGTTAGTACAACAACTACCATTAAAGCCATAGCTTACGATGCAAGTGATGCAAATCCAAGTAGCATTGCATCAGCACTTTTCACAATAAATATACCTGTACCAACAATAACACTCACTCCAACTACATTAACAGGATTTACTTATGTTCTTGGTGCAGGTGCTTCGACAGAACAAACATTTACAGTTCTTGGAGCTGACTTATCAGGTGATGTTAGCATTGCCGCTCCAACAAATTACGAAATATCAAAATCTACAGGTACAGGTTATACCACACCATTGGTTTATACACCTGTGCAAGTAGCTACTGCTCAAACAGTTTATGTACGCTTAAAAGCCGGACTTAATGTTGCAAGTTACAATAGTGAAACAATTACAGCCACTTCTACAGGAGCAACTGCAAAAACAGTTACTTGTAGTGGAAGTGTTACAGCACCACCTGCACCAGTTGCACCTACAGCCACAGCAGCCACTTCGGTAACTTCAAGCGGCTTTACTGCTAACTGGGGTGCAGTAAGTGGAGCAACGGGATATTATTTAGATGTATATTCAAAAACTGCTGGTAGTGGTGTCACTATAACTCAAGGTTTTGATGCAGGTACTACTGTTCCAACAGATTGGACATTTACCGCTATTGGAGCAACTTATACAAGTGCTGGAAATTTTGGAGCTTCATCACCATCATTGAAATTTGATGCTACGGCTGATGCAGTTTTATCACCTACATTGCCAAGTTCAGCAACAGAGTTAAGTTTTTGGATGAGAGGACAAACTTCTACTGGTAGTTCTTTACTTGTAGAAGGTTATAATGGTTCTACTTGGGTACAAATAGACAACATTGTAACTCCATCAAATACTGCAACTACATATCTTTACACATCTTCAAGTACGCCTGCATTGCCAAGTAGTTTAACTCGATTCCGATTCACTTATACAAAAGTAACGAGCAATATAGCATTTGATGATGTAATTTACAAATATGGTTCTGCTGCTGTAAACACTCCAATCACAGGTTCTCCTTTTACAGAAAATGTTTTAACAAGCAAAGAAATAACTGGTTTATCAGCAAGTACCAATTATTATTATGTAGTACGTGCGTACAATGGTACAGGTTCAAGTGCCAATTCGAACGAAATAGCTGCTACTACCACCGTAGGTTCTACACCCACTATTACAGTAAGCGAAACAACCTTAACAGGCTTCACTTACGCACAAGGTTCAGGTCCATCTGCTGAGCAAAGCTTTACGGTAAGTGGTGTAAATCTTACAAATGACATCAGCATTGCTGCCACTACAAATTACGAAATATCAAAAACTTCGGGTTCTGGGTACACTACACCGTTGACTTTTACACACAGCGGTGGTACTGTAAGCGAACAAACAGTATATGTACGTTTAAAAGCCGGACTTTCAGCAGGGAACTTTAATGATGAGGTGATAAATATTACTTCTTCAGGTGCAACTACTAAAACTTTAACTTGTAGTGGTTCTGTAAGCGTTCCTTTATCACCCGAGCCAAGCAATCATGCATCTGCATTCAGTGCAACTACCAATACAACAACGCAGATTACTGTAATATGGACTGATGCAACAGGCGGCCAAGCACCAGATGGTTATTTGGTAAAAGCATCTACAACAACTCCAACTGCACCAGCTGATGGAGCTGCAGAAGCTGATGCTACATTGGTAAAAAACATTGCGCAAGGAACACAATCAGTTGTTTTCACAGGTTTATCAGCTTCCACTACTTATAATTTCGCTATTTGGCCTTATACCAATAGTGGTGCAAGTATCGATTATAAAATTGGAAGTCACCCAACAACAAGTGCTACAACCGAAACACCGCTTGGTGTACCAGTAGCTACTGCTGCAAGCAGTATTTCGGCTACAGGATTTACAGCCAATTGGAATGCGATTAGTGATGCCAGTAGTTATAGATTGGATGTAAGTACAAATGCTAGTTTTTCGTCAGCAAATTTGTTTGAAGACTTTAATTTGTGTACTGTAGGGTCTGTTGGTTCAGCTGATATTAAAGATATGTCATTTAAATTAGACTCATTGCTACATTCCACGGGTTGGTCTGGCTCAAAAGTATATCAGGCGGGTGGTTTAATTAAATTAGGAACAGGAACTTTATTAGGTTATATTACTACAAAGACCATAGATTTATCTTCAAATTCGGGTACTGCAACACTTACTTTCGATTTACAAAAATATGGCACTGATGCTGCTGCGCTTGTTCAAATATTTCATGCACCAAATGGGGTTGACTTTACGCAAGTGGGCAGTGATATTACTCCTCCTGCTACAATTGCAAATCAAAGTTTAAGTATTACAGGTGGCACGGTAAATTCTAAAATTAAAATTACAGCAAAAGTCGCTGCTAGTAATAGGTTCTATATTGATAATCTAATTGTTGTACAAGACGGACAATCAAATATAGTAACTGACCAAATTGTTTCGGGTACTTCACAGACAGTAACCGGTTTAACACCTGGTACAACTTATAATTACCGTGTTCGGGCAGTGGGTGGAAATAGTACAAGTGTAAATTCTAATGTAATAACTGTTGTAACTACTGGAGGTACATCTTCTGTTGTATTAAATGGATCAACTACCTTTACATACTCTGGCACTGCTCAAAGTCCTGCTTTTACAGTAATTGGCTCAACAGGTGCTGTGTCTTATGTTTATTCAGGTACAGGTGCTACAACATATAACTCAACTTCTACACCAACAGAAGCTGGAACTTACTCTGTAATTGCAACTGTAGCTGCCGATGAAACTTATAATACTGCAAGTTCTTTAGCTACAGCATTTACAATAAGTAAGGCCAATCAAACCATTACTTTTGCAGCTTTGAGTAATAAAACAGTAGGTGATGCTAATTATAGCTTGAGTGCTACTTCGGCTACTTCAGGTATTAATACAATTATTTATAGCAGCTCTGATCAAAATGTAGCAACGATTGTCTCAGGAAATCAAATTCACATTGTGGGTGGTGGTGTTACAACAATAACTTCTTCACAAGCATTAAGTGCAAATTATAATGCTGCAACTAATGCGCATCAATCTTTGACAGTTCTTCTTAGTTCGCCTATCATTCAACCATCAACTGATGTAGTTGCAACAGCATTTACAGCAAATTGGTCTGCAGTACCAGGTGCTACAAATTATGATGTATCACTTTATCAAGATGCAAGCTTAATTAGTACAGTCAATGTATTGGCTCCTACATTATCACATACTTTTACAGGACTTAGTATTGGTGTTTCTTATTCAGCTAAAGTTATAGCTAAGAATGATTATATAGCTTGTACTTCACCCGCATCCAATTCGCTTATTATAATTAATGCAGATGCAGATATTGCTTCTGTAGCTAGTCCAACAACAGATTTAACTGTGAAAGGAGGAATTACCTTATCGGGAGGTGGAAGCACTATAAATAGTTTAACTATAGAATCAGGTGGTTCATTGAATTTGACGAGTGCAGTTACTGTAGGTGATGTTACTTTCAAAGTAGATGAAACAAGTTCATTTACTGCGCATATCTGTTCATGTAATAGTACAGTTAATGGAACTGTGAAACTATGGAAGAGCATGAACGACAGTAAATGGTACTTTATGTCTTTCCCAAGTGCTGTAAAAATATCCGAAATCACAAAATCTGATGGATCTTCATTGGGAATTTTGGGAGTAAATTGGTATATCAAATGGTATGATGGTGACCAACGTGCTAATCATGGAACAACCTTAGTTAATTGGAAATCAATTACCAATGCAGATTTGATTTCTAATCCAAATTTATCACTAACGGCTTACAAAGGATACATTATTGGAATTCAAAATTCCATAGACCCTTTAATAATGTCATTCACACTTGAGAAATCTGTTTTTCAAAATGAAATTGAAAAATCAATTTCCGTATCATCATATAGTACAGGTGCAGCAGGTGGAAATAACCTGGGATGGAATTTAGTTGGACAACCCTATTTAAGTAAGTTTACATCACAAGGTGGTACAAATGTACCTTATATTTTAGTCCCTGATGGAGCAGGAACCTATGATACTCATTCAAGTGAAAAAGGTGACTTACCTATTATTAATCCTTTTACATCTTACTTTGTACAGGCAAATACAGGACTTGAAGGAACTGGTATAACTTTTGGCCTTGCAGCTCGACATGTAGTTTCGACAACAGTAGCAACTAAAGTCTCTGACGTTGTTGAGTTAAATGTAACCACAGCTACCGGCACAGATAATACCAACTTGATATTGGATGATGCTCAAAGTACTGCTTATCAAATTGGTCAGGATATGGAGAAGTGGATTGGAACAGGTACAGACAAGCCCCAAGTTTACAGTTTGTTGAGTGGGATTAATTATGCTTTCAATGCCCTGCCAATGTCAAGCGTAGTGAATTTACCGGTTGGAGTTTATACCAAAACTGCTGGCTCAACTACCATTAGCATAGATGCGTCATTGGCTCCAACCCTTTCCAAATTGTTGCTTACCGATACCAAAGCTGTTCCGGTTACTGTAACTGATTTGTTGACTTCAAATTATTCATATACTGCTACTGCTGGTACCGACAATACGCGTTTCAAGCTTACTGCGCAACGTGTACCAACAGGTATTGAAACAATAAACGAAGGTGACCTTGAAAGTGCAACCATAAAAATGGTGAATGGCAGAATGTTGTTGGATAATTTGAGTGCAAAAACCAGTGTGCGTGTGTATGATGCCATTGGTCGATTGGTAACCAATAAAACAACTAATAATAATTCGTTGGAAATCCCGCTGAATACTGAAGGTATTTACACCATTCAATTGGTGTCGGGAAATAAAAGCTGGACAAAGAAAATGGTTTATAATCGATAGTTTATAGACGGTTGTTTGTAGTCAGAAGATTAGTTGACGTTTACGATAATCAATAGTTGCTTAATTTTCCGCCAACTGGCGGGCTAGGGAGCTCCTTAGATAGTCTATTAAATAAGCTAAAAATAAGCTAATATGTAAACAGCGTGCATATATTTATGTATATTTGTGCCATCAAATTTCAAGTTTAATTAAAGAATCACACATCACTAGTACATTTTAATTTTATGAGTAACTCAACAAATCAATCGGGCGGATTAATCCTTGTAGCTATAGTTCTGGCTGCTGCAGTATATGCCATTACTTTTTTTGGCTCAGAAGTTGAACAGAAAAACCTCACGGCAAGTTATGGTACTGTTGCATTACCTGGCGGTTTTTCCGCTAACAAAGCAAAAGCCATAGACGCAAAGTATGCCGCTTCAAACAGTCATTCCGACCTTTCTGAAGTGAGTTTACCTTCGTTCAAGAAGGGAACCAGTACGGCAGCAAATTATACTGAGGCAGCTGATGTCGCTTTCCCTAGCAGCGGGGTTGCACCAATGGAAGTACAATCAACCAATCGTAGGGTGAATACAGTTCGCACAAGTAATGATGCAGCATATCTACGCAGTCAATTGGTGGCCACTACCATTGTTGGTTCTACCGATGTAAACTATATAAGCAATACGCATAATCTGGCCAAGACTGATATTGATGCTTCGTTTATGCTTATTCAGGCGCGTAATGCCGAGGTTTCATCTTCTGCCAAACAAGGTTCTAAACGCGTTGCCCAAACGGCATCTTCTAGCAGTTCGTCTACTGATGTAAATGGGAAACAGAATTCGAAGAAAGCTCCAGGTGATCCAGGTGATCCAGGTGCTGGTGCCAGCTTACCAATAGGTGATGGTGTGTGGTTGATGTTGATGTTTGCTGCTGTGTACGGTGTTGTCAGTTTGAAGTCAAATAAATTACAATTGAAAAGACAAAACGTTTAACGATAGGTTTAATATAGAAAAATCCTCAAGAGTCAGTTGATTGCTGACTTTTGAGGATTTTTTATTTGGTTTAAGAAAAATCCTTTAAGAGTTTGCCTATTTGGCAATCCTTAAAGAGTTTTTTCTGAAGGAGGTTGATTGAGGTTCGTTTGGAAAAAACTCTTTAATGTCTTGAATACTCGACAATTAAAGGATTTTTCCAAGCGAAAAACTCTTTAATGTCTCGAATACTTGACTATTAAAGGATTTTTCCAAGCAAAAAACTCTTTAATGTCTCGGAATACTCTCCCGATAGCTATCGGGAAATTAAAGGATTTTTGGAGGGATTTGTTATTCCACCCTTCCTGCGCGTTCGGTTCTCAATTCGGTTTTGAGTGGATTGGCACTTATTTCTTTGTTCATGGCCCGGTTTTGGTAAATGTCATACGCCATGTATAAAGCCTGACGGAATGAATCTTCCGAAGCCAAATTTTTACCTGCCAAGTCATAAGCTGTTCCATGGGCTGGTGAAGTGCGAATGATGGATAATCCTGCTGTAAAGTTCACGCCATTTTCCATCGAAACCGTTTTGAAAGGTATTAATCCCTGGTCGTGGTACATGGCCAATATGGCGTCAAACTTATCAAAATTACCAGAGCCAAAGAATCCGTCGGCAGGATATGGCCCTACGCATATAATTCCGAGCTTTTCAGCCTGTTTCATGGCCGGAATGATTACAGTTTGCTCTTCCATGCCAATTACACCAGCATCGCCCGCATGTGGGTTTAAACCCAATATAGCAATCCGTGGTCTGATAATAGAAAAATCCTTTTTGAGTGAATTGTTCAATACAATCAATTTGTCAAGAATCAACTTTTCGGTTATTTCCGTGGAAACATCTTTTACGGGTATGTGCCCAGTCACCACAGCTACCCGCATTACATCATTGGCCAGCATCATCAAAGCTGGCGTGCCTGTGCCAAACTTCTGCTCGAGGTATTCTGTATGACCCGGAAAATGGAAAGTATCCGACTGAATGTTCTTTTTATTGATGGGTGCGGTTACAATGGCATGCAAAGCACCTTTTTTTAAATCCTCTGTAGCACGTTCCAAAGCTGCAAGTGCAGCTTTTCCGGCTTCCGGGGTAGAGATTCCAAGTTCTACTTTTATGTCCTCATCTACACAGTTGATGATATTCACCCGTTTATGATTAATCTCCTCAATCGTATTTACCGTATTGAAATTCAAACCCTGAATGTCCAATTGTTTGCGGTAGAAAGCAGCCGCCTTGGATGAACCATAAATTACGGGTATAAAAGTTTCTAACATGCGTGGTTCAGACATGGTTTTTAGTATCACTTCATAACCAATTCCGTTGATGTCACCATGTGTTATTCCAATGATAATTTTTTCTGTTTCCATAATATTGTCAGTATTAATTAGTTGTGTTTTTGATGTTTTTGGCTTAGGAGCTTTTATTTGAAATTTGTGTGTTTTTTGCTGTAACAATAATAATTTTGAACGCAAATAACACGAATTACCGCAAATTATAATAGCTAGTTAAGTAATTAATAATGAATAATGAACAATTAATAATTAGTAAGACGTAGTAAATGACCATCTTATTAAATAACAAATATATCAATAAATAATTCCAACTACTTATATTTAATTTTTAACTTGATAAATTCTTGTATAAAGTATTAGTTAAGTTTGTTTTTTTTTGATTTGCGTTTTTTTATGTCATTTGCGTTCAAACTCTTTATATTTAGCCGTTCAAACTAGGCGTTGAATCAAAATACGCAGTATTTTTATACGTTTTTTTTATCAGTATTCTTTAAAAGCGTTCAAACCTTATTGTTTACTCCTTAGTTTCTACAAAAAAGCGCAATGCCGAGTCGAATAGTTTTGCACTCTCTTTCTCATCCTGAATGGTTTCAAGTGGAAAGCCAAAAGCACAGATTTTGTATTTTCCAGCATAAGCCACCGCAGCGCTTAAATTATTTTCGGAGTAACGGCAAATCGTGAAAGCACCTTCACCCATTGGCTCAATGGCATCTGGCGACTCAATATAGTACGAAATTGCATTGGGTTCATCATAATAGGTTATATTCGATTTCTTGAAATAACGAACCGGTGAATTCAGCACTTTAACTACTCCCTTTACACTTGCTTTGGAAGTTCTGAACTTAATTTTCAAAACGTTTTCTAGAAATAGGCGGTCTTCCCGTATTGGACGAACGCTTTCACATGCATCTGAAGCAATATAGGCACCACTTACCATCAAGTTTCCACCATTCTGACAATAGGTTTGTATAACTTGCTGCAAAGCTAATGGAAAAGTTTTGAATTCAGGTGCTTTTTTCCCATTTCCTATGTAAGTTTGCTTTTGTTTCCCTAAAATCAAATCCACTATTTTATATTGATTCATATCAATATCCCCATTTTCAATTGACTTTTCGCTACACGACACATAAGAGAATCCTGCTGCTTTAATCGCTTTTCCGTGTAAATACGGATAATCGAAGCTATTTCCTGCAATGACTTTTGTTTCGTAATTGGCATGACTTGCCCCAAACCCAGGCGCATCATCATTCACCCAAGGCTTGTTGCGTTTGAACTCGTATTGCTTCCCAACCAAGCTAATATTCGATAAATAAGGGACGCCGGCATCTTCATCATTCAGAAATCCGGCATAAGTGCTGTCCAACTGAAAGCTGGTTGGCGCGCTTAATCTGTCGAAACCATTTACTACCAGCACTTCCGGTTTTTGATTCGAAGCTCGATAAGCCGAAAGAATTTCCGAAGGAAAACTCTCACCACCTTTATTGATGGCGGTTATTTTAAAGCTGTAGACTTTTCCAGTTTTAATGGTGTAAGTAATGCGATTGGAAGTAACCACTACTCCATTATCGAAAGCACCATCATCAATGCGAGTATAAAGCACATATTGTTCAGCCAAAGCAGTTGGCTCCAATGTGTCGGGTATAGCCAGCCAATGCAGCTCCAACTTGTTGTTATCAACAAAACGGCAGCTAAATTGGTCTACGGGAAGTGGTTGTACTACATAATTTGTATTGCTCACCGATGATAAATACTTCAACATTCCTTTGTAAATAGAACGACCCACCGTAAAACGAAATCGAGGATCAAGGCCGTAGCGCATATCTGCAAAGTTCTGGTGCGAAAGTAGTTCCAACAGCATGGTGGGTACTTCTGGTGTTCGTGATTCGCTGTATGATTTATTCCAGATTCCACGCCGTGACCATTCTGGAGCATACGAGCTACGAACATCCTTCACTATTTGAGTTTGAATGATGTCTGTTAAGTCGCGCGATGCCCAGCGCGAAATGCCGTTCTGAAAAACGGATTTCCCATCAGAATTTTGTATGGTACAAATTCCCAAAGTGCCAATAATGGAGTCATTCAAGGTAGTGCCCGCATCGGAATGAAAAGCAAAAGCCAAATCGATAGGGACATTTAATCCCTTGGTGTTGGGAGAAATAGAGCTGCCTCCCACCAAGTAATTTACCCACGCACCACGCGATTGAAAATCATCCGTATAATCATTTTTTCCTGCGCTTTTGCTGTAAATACTATCTGGAATACCGGCCCATTGCAACCAATATCTTGCACCTTCCGTATAACGAGGATATTCACTGACTTCGGGCTCATAAATAATTGCCGACTTAGTTAGTATTTCTGCATAAGAAATGCTGTCAGAACTTTTTTGATTTGGAGTAGATCCAGCTAAGTTGGGGCTGCGGGCAATATTTCCCATGCCACCACCAAATTTTACTGCATCGGCGGTAACCACTTTATCTTCTTGCTTGCTGAAGTTGGTCAATACCACTTTGCCTAAACCAGACCTGCCTTTATCAAAATAAAAGTGACCAAGATACAGCCAGGTTCCGCCGTTCATGGTTTGATTGACAAGGAATTCTGTTTTTCCACCTTTATGATAGACTGTATAATGAGCATCCGAAACACTGTTCTCGAGTGCCTTGTAAGAAATGTAAACAGCGTAACGTCCTGCTTCCGGAAAATTGGGAAACCATTCGGTACGGCTGTTTTCATCTGAATCGGAAACGGCAGGAACGACACGGTAAGTGCCTAATGTAAATGGATTTTCTCCTTGCAAGTAAGTTTTTTTTGTGTTTGCAAAACCAAGTTCTTTGCCCAATCTCCAGCTTTTTCTGTCGTTGTGTTCTCTAAATCGTGACAGGTTGTCTTTGATGTCATTGTCCACAATCACTTCATTTAATTGTGTGTCACGTTCGCGGGGTAACAAAATATTGGCACCAGCATTTTCAAGCATAGGCACCAAATAGGGCAAGATATAAGATTGGGTATACAAATCTTCAACGATTTGAAAAACCCTAGCGCGTTGCCATGACCAGCGCGCCATCTTTTGGTCGTAATACCAACCATGACTTTGCCAAAGGGCAATGTGTTTGTTTTCCAGACCATTAAGTGCTGTGAATGGGCGAGAAGTATTTGTAACCAAAGGAATGGAGGTGGTAGGAGTGGAGAATTGCCTTTTTTCGTCAATATTCTCTGTTCGATAAAAATTGGGAATCAACTCCTCGATACTTTTATTGTCAACTTGGCAAATGATTGTATGTGAAAAGTATTTAGTCCCTAAAATCTTACGAATTGCAGTGTAGATTCGGTTCACGTTATCTGGACGGAAAGGCATATGCCCCAATTTTTCATTGGCGCTCACTATAACTTTATTGAAATTGATGCTAATATTGGTTACATTCACTTTCCCAACACGGGTATAGCTGTTGACAATAACCGTCAAAGAATCAGTAATTTGATTCTCAACATTCTTCTGTGAATATGTACGTTGGTTTGCTCCAATCAAAAATAAAGCAAGTACCCAAAGTGAAATAATATATTGTCGCATATTTTTCAATAACGTTTCAATAAATGTTTATAGCATTGAAATCTTCAAATTCTTAAATCTTGAGTCCACTCCAAAAAGTATTTTTTAAACGCAAAGACACTAAGATGCAAAGACGCTAAGAATTTTATATTGGATATCTGAACTTTGCGTCTTTGTGACTTTCCGTACTTAGCGTTCAAAAATATTATATTGAGGTATCGGAGTAGACAAAATTTTCAAACCCTTCAAATCTTCTTTTCCGCCGTCGACAACAATCCGCAAGCGGCCGAGATATCTTCACCACGGGAATGACGGATGGTGGCAGTTACGCCATTACTCGTCAAATAGTCGCGGAAAAAAGTCATTTTCTCTTCGCTCGATGGTTTCAAATCAACATTTGGAATGGCATGGTAACGCACTAAATTCACCCTGCAATCAATACCTTTGAGTATTTTTACCAATTCCACGGCATGTCGCATGGCATCATTAACGCCTTCAAACATGATGTATGCAAATGAAACACGGCGTTGCTTGCTGAAATCATGTTTCCTGAGTTCATCCAGTACTTTGCTGAGTGGATATGTTTTTTCTATTGGCATCAACATTTCACGGTCTTGCGGAAACGGTGAATGCAGGCTTACTGTCAGGTGACAATTGGATTTTTCCATAAACACCTTGATGCCTGGAATTAAACCAATGGTAGAAACCGTAATTCGTCGTGGACTCCAAGCATAACCGTAGTCAGCAGTAAGAATATCCAAACTTCTGAGCAATGGCATGGTATTGTCAAAAGGTTCGCCCATGCCCATGAAAACGATATTTGTAATGCTGTCAGCTTCGGGGATGGATAGAATTTGGTTCAGTATTTCTGTAGCAGTCAATTGAGCCACAAAACCTTGTTGGCCAGTCATGCAAAACTTGCAACCCATTTTGCATCCCACCTGCGACGAAACACAAAGCGTGGAGCGATCGTCTTCTGGTATATAAACTGTTTCCACAAAATGACCTTCTGCAGTTTTGAATAGGTACTTTTTAGTTCCATCCGACGACTCCACCTCTTTAACTGGCAGATTACGTCCCACTTCATAGTCTTCAGATAATTGTAACCTGTTTTTGACAGAGATATTCGTCATGTCTTCAATGCTGAAAGCACGTTTTTTGTACAACCATTCGCTGATTTGTTTGGCTGTAAAACCGGGCATTCCCAATTCCGATACTATCGTTTTTAATTCATCAATGGTCTTGCCTAAAAGGGCTATTTTGCTCATAATCAATTGTTTTTTTTTATTCGTAATAAAAAGAAATAGTCAGTCTTAATATGCAAATGAAGAATAGAACGCGGATTTTGCGGATTGAGCTGATTAAATACAGATTTGAAAAAATGCAAATGGTTCATCCCGAGTAGCGGGGCATTTTTGATTTTGCTCCTAAAATCAATCTCGATTTAAAAACCGTCATTTTTTTATCCACCCTATCATCGAAATTCACTGTTGAATTCGCTCAACCGCTTATAGCGGTTTGTCGGATTGTTCGGTCTTTAAAATTAAAAACCATTTCTTGCCTCAAAATTAAAGATACTAATATTAAAAAAGAAAACGGAATGAAATTACTCATTCCGTTTCCAGTATTTTATTGAAAACATTAGAAAGTTAAATTTGACAATCTAAAGTTGTTATTGTCGTGTCATCCTCTTTATTTTACAAGGATTTTGCCTTGTATCAAATACATCAATAATATCAATTCTATTCTTTTCAATATTGAACCAATATATAAGTTTGTATTTTCTGTAAATCAAATAACGATAAACCTGTTCCCTTTCAATAAGAAGATCTTCTCTCTGTCCAATGTTGGGTTCCTTTTTGAAGTTTTAAAACTTCATGAGTAATACCAAGCACTAAATTTCTTGCAACTTTTAGACTCGCATTTTCTCTGTAGTATGTGAAAATTTCATGAAGTTCATTCTTTGCAAAATCTGTCCAGAAAATTTTCATTTCCAACTTTGAATTTCAATTTCAAGTTCTTTGTTCTCAGTTACTCTTCCATTCATTGAGTCGAGTAAAGAAGAGTTAATTCTATCATTAAATACTTCCAAAGACATTGGTGAGAAGTTGTGTTCTGTTTTTTTAGTCTTATCCAACTCTCTTCTCAATAATTTCTCTAAACGAATTACAATCTCTTCGTTCTGAATTTTTTGAAAGTCTTCCAGAAATGTTTTTTTTCGAGTTTGTAAATTCATGATTTGTTATTTTTGTTGTTTTGGTAATCAAAAGAAATTCATGCGATTATCAACGATGTCAGCTTTGTCTTTCAAGTTTTGAATAATCATGTAAGGCAACGAATAACTCATGCGGCTATTCAACTGCATTTTTTCCATTTTAGCATCAAATGGCTGTGGATTCTCCACTTTGTTAGCGGTGCGAATAACATAAACACCAGCATTTCCTTTTATAGGAGCAGACACTTTATTCAATGCAATAACTGTCGATTTGCCAATAACAGTAGGTTCTGCACCAGCTACACCAAATTGATAAGCAGCAAAGTTTACGGCTGGAGCCACTTTTACTGAATCATTCAAAGAAGCTGCCAATGCCTCCAATGACGGGTTTTTAGCCAATTGAGCAGTCAACTCAGTTATCATTAATTCTGCTTTTTTGTCTTTAATAATTTCAGCTTTCAATTGGTCAGTAACTTTTTCTACTGAACGATATCCTTTTGCGTTTACTTCCGTAGTCATTGCAACAACAAATTGGGTACCACAATCAAATACATCTGATACATCATTCTTGTCACTTTTAAATACCCATTGTACAATTTTGCGTGATTGAGGTATATCGGCAATCTTTTCGGTTGTTTCCAAAATGTCGGTTGCTGGACGAACAATATATCCTTTTTCCTTGGCTACCTTTTCGAATTTATCAGATGTCATATCAGCTGCAAATTGCTTGGCGTCGTTATAAATTTTGCTGTATGTTTTGCTGCTTGGTACCACTTTGCGTTCCAAAATAGCTAATTTCACTTTTATGCGAGCTGGAGTTTTGTCCATCACCTGCATAACTTGAACTCCTTGTGCGCTTTTTATTGTAAACACTTCGTTGGTAACCTTGGTAAATGCAGTTGCAGTAATTTCTTTATCCACACCAGCAACTCCATCTTGCAACCAACCAATTTCACCACCGTTGGCAGCTGTTTGTTTAACGGCTGAATACTTTATGGCCAATGCACCAAAATCAGCACCAGCCTTGATGGCTGCCACTAAACTATCCGCTTTTGGGGCATCTTTTTCTACTAAAAAGATATGACGCAATTTCACAGAGTCAGACTGCATAATGCCCGATTGCATGATTTTTGCCATTGTGTAGGTATCATTCACGAAAATCGGACCTACAACGTCACCCGTTTGTCCACCAAAAGCAAATGCTTTTAAATTTGCAGGAACAGTTTGTACAGAATAATTACGACCATCATACATAACATCAGAATTGGAATTTACCAAACCAACAATGTCATCAGTAGTTTTAAACTCTGCGCTCAATTTATTAATCCATGTTTCAGCTTCATTATAGTCTTCTTTTAATGGCTTAATATTGAATGCTATAAAATTAAGACCGCAATTTGCAGCTTGTTTGAATTGTTCTTTTTGTTTGTTATAACGTTCTTTGATTTCGCTGTTACTTACTTTTACAACAGAATCAGAGATTAAAAAATATGGTTTCACAACATATGCAACATCCACGCTTGTTTTGCGATCTTGATAGCTCATTTTGGCGTCAAGGCTGTTGGCAGTTACAGATTTAGAAATAAGAGCATTATATTTTTCTTGTAAAATGCTGTTTTTTACAGTCTTTTCCCAAAACATCCAATAACTCTTGGCTTTTCCCAATTGTTGTTTCATTTCTTCTGAGGTAGGTGTTTCTTCCAAGCTGTTTAGAAATTGTACTAGAATTGGGCGGCTAAATTGACCATTTTCTCCAGCAAAAGTGCGTCGTTGGGTAATTAATTGGTGTATGTTGTTACCAATTAAACGGTCAGAAAGCTCCTCGGCACTTACTGAAAGGCCTAGTTTATCTGCTTCAGCGTTCAAAATTTTCTCATTCACCAAACTTTCCCAAACCGAACTACGAAGTTGAGTTGTCATTTCTTCGTTCAATTCACTTTTTCCAGTTTCAATTTTATAGACTTCGGTCATTTGCTCAATAGCCGCAGAATAATCCTTAATATTAATGTCTTCACCTACAATTTTCGCAACTGTTTCACGCGATTTGTTGAAATAAGAAGAGCCTGAATTAAGAAAGTCGCCTATGATAAAGGCTAATAATGCTAGTCCTACAGCTGCCACTAATAAAACTCCTTTGCTTCTAATCTTGTCTAATACTGCCATTTTTTTGAAATTAATTTGTATTTTTTATGTTTGATTTTTTGACTTAATTTGAGGGCACGAATATACAAAAAAAAACTTTAGCATTTGTGTTTTTCAAATTTTTCTTTGATTTTTAATGAAATTGTGTGCTAAAATTGCACTGATTTAAAGTTTAAGCATTCTATTTGCAAACTGTGATTGCCTGAAATCATAACGATATAATGGTCTATTTGCAAAAAAAACTAACTAACCCTATCTACCTGCTAGCTATTAAATTTCAATTCCCACTCGCACCAATTCTATTCTGTTATTTGTAACTTTAACGCATTTAACGGTGAAATGATCAATCCGAATCACCTCATTCATTTTTGGGAAATGTTGATGATTAAATAAAATAAATCCAGCTATAGTTTCGTAATTGTCCGATTCTGGGATGTTTAAATTGAATTTATTATTGGCCATCTTCACTTCCAGTCTGCCCGAAAATAGAAATTCGGTTTCGTTAGTTTGCTCAGCAACATAATCATAACTGTCATGCTCATCCTCTATTTCCCCGAAAATCTCCTCCATAATATCCTCAAGGGTAATAATTCCAGCCGTGCCGCCAAATTCGTCTACTACCACAGCTATGCTTTTCTTTTCCAGCATGAAAATTTTCATCAATTTCTGTGCTGCCATATTTTCTGGCACAATAGGTATCGGATTAATCTGTTTTTTCCAGTCCTTTTGATGCTCAAACATTTCCGATGAATGAATATAGCCAATAATGTTATCAATACTTCCCTTGTAAATAGGAATTTTGGATAATCCTGTTTCTATAAACGTTTCTTTCAGCGTATCTACAGTGGTTTCGTATTCCAAGGCAATAATTTCAGTACGTGGTATGGAACAGTCACGTAATTTTACCTTCGAAAAATCCAGCGCATTTTGGAAGATTTTTACTTCATTTTCAAGTTCTTTTTCGCTTGGGTAATTATCAAAATTCTCCTGTAATAAAAAGTTCAAATCAATCCTTGAAAACACGTTTTCTTTTGTTGTAAGGCTTATTTCTACTCCAAATAATTTTAGTAATCCTAGTGATAACCAAGTGCTAAACCTTGAAATTGGATACAAAACAAAATAGAATATGAGTAATAACCAAGAAAAAATCCTTAACCACAGATTGGGATTTATTCTGAAAATTGTTTTTGGCAGAAATTCGCCAGTAATCAAAACAATGGCAGTAGCCAGAATAGTTTGTATAAAAGTAATCAGTGGTTGACTTCCAATATGCACTTGAAGCGGCGGAGTCATCACTTCGGCCATTAGTAATCCATAGATTACCAGGGATATATTATTTCCCACCAACATAGTTGAAATAAATTGTTGGGGATGCCTGTAAAAAATGGACAGGATAGAAGAGGTGAGATTTTGCTGTTTTTTATCAAGCTCAAATCGCAACTTGTTAGACGTGATAAAAGCAATCTCCAGCCCCGAAAAGAAAGCTGAGAATAGCAATGATAAAAGAATTAAAGTAATACTATTCAAAATTAAGTTTGCTTGGTGTTTTAACAGTAAATTCAGTGCAAAGATACAGTATTTTACGCTGTAAAACATTATTTTAAGAATTAATCCGTACAATTTAGTGCTCAAAACCTTCAGAAATACGCAGCAATGTTACAATCTAAAGGAAAATGCGATTTCAATATGCGTTTTTTCAATTTTTATCTCCTTATAATAGTGAACTTTATATTTCATAATGAAAATAATATGCTATTTCTTTGTAACTGCATTTGTAGAATTAAAAAAAAGGCGTATCTTTGCACTCGCTTTTGAAAAAACGATCTAGTAGCTCAGCTGGTAGAGCACATCCCTTTTAAGGATGGGGTCCTGGGTTCGAACCCCAGCTGGGTCACATTTTTTTCAAAGTACATTACAAAGTTTGATGATCTAGTAGCTCAGTTGGTAGAGCACATCCCTTTTAAGGATGGGGTCCTGGGTTCGAACCCCAGCTGGGTCACAAAAAGAAATAAACCTTCTGAATCGTTTGATTTAGAAGGTTTTTTTATGCAAGAAAATGTTACATTCGTGCAATATTTTTTCCATCCTCAATTCACGGTTTTGGAAATGATACATAATCCAATAAAAAAAGCAGAGCTTGCGTAGCTCTGCTTTTCCATTTCTATTATTGTCTAAATTACAAAACCAATACAAAACCACCATTCGGTTTGATTTCCACTTCCAGTTTGTTGTTAGTTATAGTTGTTGGTTTTTGAATGAAAGTGCGATTGGTTTCACCATCGGTAATCATAATGGGGGTGGGATTTTGTGAAGCGCTCCCAACTAATTTCAGACCTGACAAATCAAGCGTCAATTTCTGCACTTCTGCTTGCGAGTTGATACCTCCAATGTACCATTTATTGCCACATTTGCGAGCCATTACAACGTATTTCCCTGGGAAACCCTCCAACAGTTTTACATCGTCCCAATGACGCGGCAGGGTTTTCATAAAGTCGATCACATAAGCAGGCTGTTTGGCCATACTTTCCGGAATTTCCACAAAATGCTGAACTCCAGATTGCAAAACTACCGAAAGGGCAATTTCAAATCCATTGCTTGTCATGCGGTTTTTGCCTACAATTTCGCCAAAGCAAACTGGTGTAAAATCCATTGGACCCACTACGTTACGGGCATAAGGCATCATGGTGAGGTGTTTTGGTGCTTTGTCGGTGTCCTTTTGGTCGAAAGTGGTGAACTCAAAACCACGAATGGACTCCATGCTTACCAAATTGGGGAAAGTGCGTGACCAGCCGCGGGGCACTGTTGTTCCGTGGAAATTTATCACCAAATGAGCATCTGCAGCATCTTGCAACATATCGTAGTAATACTGAATGGCTGATTGACCATCGCCCGGCCAAAAATCAACTTTTATTCCAACAATTCCCATATTATGAATTCGTGCAAATTCCTTGCGGCGAGCATCTCTTTCAATCAAAGCACCCTTTGGAGAATAAACGGTGGTATTCCAGGCACCAGAAGAGTTGTACCACAACACCAATCCAACTTTCTTGGATTTAGCATATTGCGACAATTCCTGAATTTTTTCATATCCGATGCGTCTATCCCAGTCGGCATCCACAAGGCAATAATCCCAAGTCATGAGTGATGCATAATCGATGAACTGTTTTGTTACATCATAATTCACCGACTCGTCGTGCAACACGCCCCAGCTCCATGACGAAATACCTGTTTTTACCCAACTAAAATCAGCTTTTTTATCAACAGCGGGAGCAAGGTCAGTAACCATTTGCGATTCCACTACTGTGTTAAGTGAACCAACAATTATCACGCGCCAAGGAGAAATAATAGTCGCAGAAACTGGATATTCGGGGTCGCTAGGAAGCATGGTTTCACCTTTTTGCGGAAATCCAATGCTATATTCTCCGTTGGTTGATTGTTGCGCCAAGCGCGTTCCTACATAATTTGGGGTAAGTCCGGCTTCGGTAATTAGCACCCAGTTTTCGGATGAATGAAAAAGCGCTGGAAACGACCAACCAGCCACTTGAGGTGATTTTGTTCCCACCGGAATTTCGTATTCGTATTGTTCCTCGTAACTCGGTTGGGTGCCGCACCAGCCTTCTTTTACGTTGGCATGCGGATGTAACCATGCTTTAGCAGTGGTAGGAAACTTAAATGAAGTTTTTTCCGATTTTACGGCTATTGGATTTTTATCGCTAGTTAAATACCGAAAAGCAACCCCTTCATTGGTCGCCTTGAACTCGACAGTAAGTTTGCTTTTATTGGCACTTATGAGTGCTAGACTGGCACAATTGGCAGTATAAGTGCGAATTGCACGTTTTTCGGCAGGAACGGAGTAAGTTTCTTGTAATTTTATCACTTTAGAAATTGAACTAATACTCACTTCTTTTGTGAAATCGTTTTTGTCAGTTACTAAACCCAAAGCTGACTGTAAAATTACTGCCTTGTTGTGTAGTTTTACGTTATAAACTGGTTGTCCTTTGGCGTTTAATTCGGCCTCGATAGCGAGTTTGCCATTTGGAGATTTTAGAACCAGTCTGGAGTTTGCAGACTGAATTGTTAGAGCGGCAAAAAGTAGACAGAGCACTATTAAAAAGTGTTTTTTCATTGCTGAATTATTTTTAATTGAAAGTTTATAATCTTTGTTGATAGTAGTGTGATATTTATTTAAGACATTGATAAATCAACTAACTTTTTATGACTTGCTGAAAAATACTTCCTCTATCTGTGGTGACTTTAAACAAATATACTCCCGATTTTAAATTTGAAACATCTATGCTTGGATGAAAATAAGTTGCTACTAAATTTCCTGTAAATGAGTAGATGTCAACTTGTTTAAGTTCTTGGTCAGTCTCTATTTGCACCCGATTATTGCATGGATTTGGATGAATCTTTATCGATTGTGTTTCAATACTGCTAATTCCAGTAAAGTTGACATTTTTATTCAAATCGAGTTGTATTTTGTCAAAATCGGGCAACCATGCCGTGGCATTGGCAAAACGGATGATGTTGTAACCTTTTTTCAATGAAACAGTATAAGTATTGGTTTTGAGTGCCGTCCAACTACCAGAATTCAATCCTGTAAGAACAGTATCTTTGCCGTTTACAGTCATGGTGGCAGTTCTGTTTTCGCCACTTATATAGGTGGCTTGGAGTTTGTAACTACCTGCATTATTGGCATAAATATCTCTAAATTCCAGATAATTATCGGCACGCATGCCCAGCCAACCCGCTTTTCCTCTTCCGGAACAAGTTGCATCTGAAGATGCTCTTCCTTGGTCGGCCACAACAACACTATTTGATGTGATGTTGAAATTATTTATCCAACCATATTCAGCCTCAAAAACTTCCTGTAATTTCGATTGTGTCCCAACCACTTTCAGCATTACTACGCCATGTGAAGGAACTGTGGCAGTGTACATTGAATCCAATGTGCCCACATCAGACTTTAGCCATAAATCACGAACCATGGCAGCTCCAATCAAATTCAGGTCTTTCCATTTTACCGTCATTGAAGTGGCTATAGCACTTCGGTTGAAAAGTACAACTGCACGTTCGTTACTCAATTTTCCGTTCAGACTCTTGGCCCAAACTTGTAATCCAGCCCCATTGTCTGTAACTATTTTAGCCTGTAATCCGGTAGTGTCTTGATTCACGGCAATTGCTTCCTTATTGGTCAATATGTTTTTGGTTGTCTGTGATATAGTGGTCATGTCATTTCCCAAAACCAACGGAGATGACATAATACACCACATGCTGAAATGACTTTTATCTTCCTCGGCGGTGAGTCCACGACCCACTTCCAGCATGTCCATATCATTGTAATGTCCTTGGCTACAATAGGCTGCCAGATAGGCATTTTTATCAAGGTTTGAAAGTACGCTAGCCCAACTGAGGTTAATATCAACAGAAATTCTCCATGAATCTGCCACGGTTGTAACCCAAGAACCGGGAAACTGCCAGCGGCAAACATTGTAATTTATATCAGCTTTTCCAGTATTATTCATGGCTGTGCGAATGGCCGTGTAACGAGCTTTTTCGTCAAGTTTCTGTACCAATCCACCGCAATAATCCACTTTAAGGAAATCAAAGCCCCAACTTTTAAAAATGGTATCCACGTCTTGTTGGTCATGCGTAAAAAGACCTCCACCAACGCCACCTGTTTGTCCATTGTATTGTGAACCACATGTATTTGCACCAGCATCTGAGTAATAGCCGGCTTTCAATCCTTTGGAGTGAATATAGTTGGCCAGGTATTTCATTTTGTGAGGGAATTTCACTGTGTCGAGTCGTAAACCCCCGTTTGAATACCGGCCATTGAAAAAGCCGTCGTCAATGTTGAGGTAATTGTAACCGGCGGCTAGCAATCCAGAAGAAACCATGCCATCAGCTTGTCCTTTGATGATTGTTTCGCTTATATTAACTCCGAAATTATTCCAACTTGCCCATCCCATTAATGGTGTTTTGGATGTTGATTGCCCATAAATGGTTGAGAAACTTATTAAATAAATGGAGAGAAATAAAAGCTTTTTCATGCGGTGTTTTTTATAGTTGTGTTTTTAAAGTATAAATATTTTCACGATAACCTCCAATTTAATTAACTTTCTTTCCCCAAACCGAACGTCCCTTTTTGTCAAGCCCGGTAAAAAGTAGTGTTTCCATTTCGTTTTCCCAATCATGTCCTACAAATATAATCAGATTATTAATAACTTCGTCGGTTAGAACTAATGTTATACCTTTTTGAATTAAAAACTCCCAATTCCCAGCAAAATCTCCCGTTATTTTTCCATTTTTGCTAAATCTCACATAATGCGACAAGTTTGTCTCAGTACCACGAAGTTGATTTTCGCCCCAAAGTATTTGTCCGAATTCCAGCTTGCGATCCGTTTTTATATCTCTAATGCGAATTATTTCCCAGTTGCCTGCAATGGTTTTTTTGTTGATTTTAGGTTGACTGGAAGCAGTATAGCGTTCTGGAGAAACAACTGGCCAACCTTCAACCGTCCATTTTATTTCGCGAACAAATAAATCCATCAACTGATTATCGGGTGATAAACGGGATTGATGAGCCATAAAAAAATCGCCTTTACCATCTTGAAATACAGAACAATGTCCCGTGCCAGCCCAACCCTGATGATTGGAGAATTTATAAGGATAAGTCAAAATGGGATAATGATTGATGGTGTCGCGTAAATCATTCCCAAAATAGTCGAGAAATGGGCCTTCAGGTTTGTCAGCACGACCAACCCGCACATTGTAGGTAGTCATCAACGGGTCATACGACATGAAAAGATAGTACTTCTTGAAATTCGGATTGTAAACAATTTCCGGTGCTTCTATATTGTCTTTCTTACCATTGGCACGGCGCGCAATACTATGACCTTGGTCATCCAACAGCATTGCCAATCCTGTTTCTGGTTGAAGTTCTACTGCGTAAAGACCACCAAAATACGAGCCATAATGCATCCACAATTTACCTGTAATCGAATCGGTAATAATACTCGGGTCGATGGCATTCATTCTGTCGCCGCGCTGGGTTTTTACTGCACTTCCTTTCTGAATCCAAGGGCCAAGTGGTGATTCCGATTCGGCCAAACCAATGTACGAAGTCTGTAATCCAAATGCCGAAACACAGTAATACAATCGGTAAATGTCTTTGTAATGAACAATGTACGGTGCCCAGATATTGGAAGCGCCTTTGTTGTCGCTATGCGAAAGTACCCACTCTTTTGCTAAATCGGGAATTTTATCAAAAGCCCAACCTTCAAAATTCCATTTCACCAAATCTTTGGAAGTACGCACTTGAATAAAACCCATGGGTACATTGTTCTCAGCTGCTTTCTTTCTGTTTTCCCTATAAATGGCATCTGTGGAATACATATAATAGGTATCACCAATTTTCAGGCACGATGGGTCGTGTACGTTATAAGTTCTCCAGCTTTTATAATTTTCCATCCCTGAGATTTCGCGATAATCATCCTTCCAGGGGTTTGGAGATTTTGTAGGTAATGCTGCTGAAGTAGCCTTTTGCTGTGCTATTAAACCTGTTGCGAATAATGTAAAAAGTAGAATTGGAAAGGTTTTCTGAAAAAGTTTTTTCATAAAGTTATTTAGTTTTGAGATTTTATTCTTAATGACACAAAAATACTTCATATAAATACTATCACAGAGGACAATTTTAATTATGTGGTAGACAAAAGGACTGTGTTATATGGTTGCAATCTATTGGTTAGTATTATTGCTGTTATTGCAGCAGAACTCCCAACCGATATCAACCAAATTCCTGATATTTATGGAGTATTGCTACTGCTAAAAGTTTTTAATTATTCTGTTGAAAGACTAGGGTAAGATTACTAAAACTTGAATCTTGGGTTTCTAGTGAAAATATGAAGTTATCTTTTTAAAAAATGATGTCCTTTATTTAAATACTGCATTTGGCAAGTGTTTTTTTTTGACGTAAATTCGTTATGGTGGTTACATTAACAAAATCTTAGCAAGAAAATAGTAGATTGCAAATTTCAAGTGGGAGCAAATAGAACACATAAAGTGTAACCTCGAAGATTAGTCTGAAATTGATTAGATGTAAAAATACCTCAATACCAACAATTCCTACACTTATAACTTTTATAAAGTTTGTAGGTAATCATCAATTCGTGCGTGCCAAAAGAACCTCTGCTGATACCACTTAAGTTGTAGTCGTAGCTGTACGAAGCCCGTAAATTGCGATTCAAGTCGAACCCAAACAGCAGCCCAGCTTCACTCCAAGTGCGATAAACCAATCCTATTTGAAATGGATTGGTAGAAGCGGTAGCTTTAAAATAACCTGTCAGATTAAATTCCATTTGCATAATATTAGCATACTGAATTCCACAGACTCCATAACCTAGGTTAAAATAATCGTGGTTGAAATTCTTGTACATAGCATACAAATAATTACTGTTTGGAAACAACTTTTGCGAGCTCGAAAATAGAGAAAACAGGTTTTGACTTGAGATCCCAAACCTCCACCTGCTATCTACGAGTTCCGCTCCCAAATCAGAATTAATGTAGTTTTCATTCATTAACCGGGTCAAAATTGTTGGGTCGCTGGTTGTAGGCGATTTAACTTGCGAAACATCGTAACTCAAAGCCTGAAAACTAAGCCCCAATCCCAAATTGAGTCGCCAATTTAGATTTAACCTCGTCGAATAGGTATAGGTCAAATCAATATCAGTAGTTGAAGTGTAGCCCACCTTATCTTGCATAATCTTAAATCCAAATTGAGTATAAAATTCGTCTAGATAAAGCGTCCCAGAAGCAAAAAGTGTAGTAGGTGCGCCCTTAAAACCAATCCATTGTTGACGGGCAGCCATATTGAATTCTAACAAATACTGACTGGCAACAGACCCTGGATTGATATAATACTTACTGTTGATAGATCCTGGATTTATCATATAGGTTTTGTTCCAATCATTATTCAAACGAATACTTGATTGTGCTACCAATAAATTAGTCAGGAAACAAAGTGCTAAAAATACGATTGTTTTTTTCATTTCCCTACCTTATCGGATTACTGTTACAAATCCTGTTTTCGTTTTAATTCCATCTAAAGTAGATATGAATTCAACGTAAAAATAGGTATCATTAGCTACTGGGCTTCCCTTATAAGTGCCATCCCAACCATCATAACTAACGGTTCCATCATAAAGTAGTATGCCATTTCGATTATAAATTTGAGTATGCCATCCCTTTAGAAATACGTCATCCACTCCATCGCCATTAGGCGTAAAGGTGTTATTTTCAGAAGTGTCGGTTATCCAAATCCGCTTGTTGGCATACTCATTACATCCATTAGGATTCTTCACTCTTAATCTCACATCATAATATCCACCCTTTTGTATCTTATAACTGTGATTTTGGTTGTTACCTTCTGCCGATAAACTATCACCAAAATTCCAGAAGTATTCAGAAAACATAATGCCCTCACTCCACAATTGCAAGTCTGTATTTTCTGTAGTTATTTCATTTTTGTCCGTTTGAATGGTAAAATTATAGGTATTGAAATTTGTAGCCGTAAAATTCAATGTCGACGTGCAACCAGCTTTTGATGTTCCAGTTACCGAATAATTACCTGTTTGTTTAATCAGCAAGCTGTCACCTACTGTTCCATTGTTCCACAAATAAGTATTGGCACCAGAAACCTGTAATAGCAAAGAATCGCCTATGCAATAAATGGGTAATTTATCTAGCACCAATACTGGTGGTGCTTCTACAGTTACATATTTTTCAAAATCAGAGCTACAGGTTTTGTTTTTCAAAGTCAGCGTCACTTTATAAGTTCCGGGAACAGTGAATTTATGTTGCGGATTTTGTAGTATTCCTGTTGTACCATCGCCAAAGTTCCATGCATAAGTATAATCAATTGCTTCACCCGTTGGTATAATGCTCTTGAAAATATAATTGTGTTTGTCGCAATCTACTAATTGATAATCAATTCCGGGTGTGGGAACCAAAAGATCAAAAGTATACCGAGCTGTACATCCCAATTTATCTGTTACATCAAGAATAATTATTCCACTTTGATCTGTCTCCATTACTTCAGCATTAACACCACTTACTGTACCACTCGACCACGTCAACTTATAGGGTGGCAAACCACCTGAGAATGTTGCCGTACTAATTTCTTTCAAGTATTTAGTGCTGCAATTATAATCCGCTTTAGTTGCAATATTAATGCTAATGGGCAATGGTCGGGTAACTATGTAATTCGCAGTTTGTGTACATTTGTTGGAATCGGTAACCATCACATTATAATTACCTGCCGCCACATTTACCAAATCTTCGGTAGTTGAACCGTTCGACCACGCATAAACATAAGGAGTTGAACCACCGGTAACTTGTAAATTTATAGCGCCACTATTCACGGTGTCGCAATTGAGAGCATTGGTAACCATGGCCGATAGCCTCAAAGGTTGTGGTTCGGTAATAGTAAAAGTACGATAAATACTGCAAGGTGTTACGTCGATAATATTCACCGTGTAAGTGCCGGGTCCAATGTTATTCCGGGTAGTTCCTGAAGTTGAGTTATCCGTCCATGCAAATGAAATTGGTTGCTTGCCACCTTCAAAGTTCAAAGAAATGCTTCCGTCTTTTGCCCCAAAGCACGACACATTTTTTACAATAGGAGTAACCTTAAAAATAGGCGCTTCTGGTATATTTACCTTGATGGTTTTCACACAACTATTTGCATCGGTCACTGTAATGATATAATCTCCTGCCGACAGATTCTCTTGATAATCGCCACTTGCAAAATTATCCCAAACCGCTTTGTATGGTTTCACGCCACCAGTGATGTTTAGTTTCAATGTTGCATTGTTGGCTCCATAACAAATAATGGGAGTGGTGGTGGCCGATAAAAGTATTTCGTCAGGTTGAGTAATCGTAATCACAAATAATTGGCTACAACCAGAATTATCGGTTACTTTAAGATTATATTTTCCTGAAATTACATTCGTCAAATCTTTATCGATGCTTGTAAATCCTTTTGGTCCCGTCCATGCATATTTATAATCAAAAACTCCCGGTGATATTTCAATTTTTGTTCCCCCTTGAATTGCAATAGAAACTCCACCTTGTGTATCGCCAAAACATATATTGTTGGTCTGACTGCTAAGTGTAATCACCAAGGGTGCTGGTTCAGTAATGCTAAAGGATAGTGTTTTTGGATTACATTTGTTTGCATCCGTCACCGTCACTTTGTATTCACCCGGACTTAGATGGTCTATATTTTGAGTTGTTGCAAAGGCTACATTATCTTTTGTCCACGCGTAAGAAAAAGCACCAGTGCCACCTCCCGCAAAAACGGATATCTCTCCATTGGCAGCACCATTGCAGGTCACGTTTTTATGTATTTCCGGCACAAGTGTTATGTCATAAGGTTCCTCTATTTTTAAACTTGTGACAAATCCCGAATTACTATTATCAAAAACGTTCAACATGTAATCCCCTTTTTCAAGTCCTGAGATAGTTGTTTTATCAGATGAAAATCCGTTTGGTCCATACAAAGTAATATTATAAGGTGGAATTCCTCCCTGTACGTTTGTTGTTATGCTACCATCTTTTAATCCAAAACAACTTATATTGCTGATGGTTACGTTTGGATTGATGGGTGGATAAACGGTTACCACCACTTTGAAGGCTGCACCCACACAATTGCCCGAACGTGGTGTTACAGTATAAGTTACTGTTCCTACCGCTTTGGTATTGTTGGTCAATGTCTGGCTGATAGAATCCTGTCCAACAGATTGTACCGAAGTTCCCGTAATTGAATTGGCAGGTGCAACTGTTGGTGCCGACCAGGTGTAAGTTGTACCAACAGGAACAACGTTTCCATTCAATGCTTTGGGGGTCACTGAAAATGCTTCTCCACTTCCACTTTTAATGTCAAAATCCGAAATGCTTGGATAATCCTTTATCGTAACTTGAGCTATATCCGAAATAATACTCGAACAGCCACCCGATGGCAAAGTGATCATGCAGTAATAATAAACCGTTCCAATTGTACTGGCTGGTGGAATAAATGTTTTGTTTGTTCCTGTTGCAATGCTACTGCCGCTATGAGCATTGGTAGTATTTGAATACCATTGATAGGACGGTGTTCCTGTTCCATCTTTGTATTCCACTATCAATGCAGTTGGAGTTTGACCAATACAAACTGTGCTGGAACTTGGTTGAGTAGTGAAAGTAGGTGCGGGCTTTACAATTACTTCAGAGAAATCACTGAGCACAGCACAACCCTGACCCTCTTTTTGAGATATTTCGCAGTAATAATATGTAGTTCCAATTACAGATGTTGGAGGCGAAAAAGTTATAGTGGTTGCAGTTAATATTGCTGTTCCCAAATAGCTTTTTGAACTATTCTGATACCATTGATAAGCTGGTAGTCCTATCCCGCCCGAAGATTCAACGCTTAATATTGTTGGGACAGTATTCTGACACAATGTTTGCGTACTTAAAGGTTGCGTGGTGACAATAGGATCGGCCACAACATTTATTCTGGCAGTGTCACTCAAAACAAATCCACAAGCACTGCCACTAAATTTTATTTCGGAATAAAAGTAGTATTTCCCTACAGCACTAAAAGCCGAAGGGGTAAAACTAGCATTGGTAGCACCGTTTATTATTGTTCCACCAGTTGTAGTGTTCGAAGCATTTGCATACCATTGATAAGAAACAGTACCCGCGCCACTCGAATATCCAACAGTCAATGGTGCTTTAATGATACCTCCCACGCAAACATTTTGCAAAGTTGTTGGCTGCAAAACTACCGTAGGAATTGGTGTTACCGCCACACTTGCCGTGTTGGAAGTCATGTTGGAACAACCACCCGTTGACAAAGAAATAATGCAGTAATAAAATGTAGTGTCAATACTGACAGTTGGCGGAAGATAGCTTGCTGTCGTTTCATCTGCTATTTTTGTGCCTGATGTAGTATTGTCCACCGTGTTTTTGTACCATTGATAACTTGCAGTACCCACACCATTGGTATAAGCAACTGATAAAGTGGCGGGTGTACCGTTCAAGCAAACGCTACTGGATATTGGCTGATTGGTAATAGTAGGCACAGCATTTACAATCACTGCTGCGGTAGCACTTGTAGCAAAACAATCGGCACCGTTTGGTTGCGAAACCACACAGTAATAATAACTTGTACCAACAGTGGTGGTCAATGGGAGATAGCTATCTAATGTTGCATCTGCAATTAATTTTCCCGAAGTATTATTATCAACCGTATTGCTGTACCATTGAAAAGCATATCCACCACCAATTCCAGCACTTGCCGCCACTTTCAAACTTGCCGCTGTTGCACCCTGGCACAAAGTCTGAGTCGGTAATGGTTGTAATGTCACTGTAGGATCAGAAGCAACCACCACTTCAGCCACATCACTGACTATTTTTGTACAACCGCTTGCAGTAAAACTAATTTCGGCGTAATAAAAATAATTTGCAACCGCTACATAAGCAGGAGGTGTATAACTCAAATTCGTTGCGCCTGCAATTAAAGTACCACCAGTGTTAGTGTTTGTGGCATTGATAAACCACTGACAATTACCAACACCTGCACCACCTGAATAACTTACTAGCAATGGAGTTTTTACAGTTCCACCCACACAAATACTTTGCGTAGCGGTAGGTTGTGATTTAATTGCCGGAACTTCCGTAACAGCCACACTCGCCGTGTTTGAAGTAAGCAAAGAGCATCCACCCATATTGAGTGTTACGATACAATAATAATACAAAGTTTCCACCGTGGTAGTTGGAGGACTAAAAATAGAATCGGTATTCGAAATTTTGATTCCACCAATATTGCTATTCACGTTATTGCTATACCATTGAAAAGTTCCTTTTCCAATTCCATTCTTGTATTCCACCCACAAAGGGCTAGCCGTTCCACCTTTGCATACTGCACTGGAAATGGGCTGTTTTGTAATACTTGGGGCGGGATTAACGGTAATAATAAATGTTTTAGAAACTCCAGGACATGATACTCCTATAATTGTATTCGTTGGAGTTACTATAACAATTGCCTTTTGAACAATAGCAGTTGTGTTTAGAAGCTTGAAAGAATTGATATTCCCTTGTCCTATTGCACCTAAACCAATACTAGCATTATCATTTGTCCAATTATAAACCGTACCCGTCACTGAACCGCTAAAGGTTATTGCATCCGACATATCGCCATTGCACTTCGATTGCGAAGGAATATCTACAACAGTTGGGATAGGATTTACTGTTACAATTGCCGAACTAACGAGTGTCTGTTTGCAACCATTTGCACTTGCATCCTGCACAATTGTAAGATTATATTTAAGCACACCAGCCGTTGTCGTTGGTACAGTTACTGTAACGCTATTTCCAGTTGTAGTTGTTATTGTTTGATTTTCACCTCCTTCAATGTTATAAGTAAATGTATAGGGAGGAGTTCCATTAGAACCTGTAAAAGTAATAAGTGGAGGAATATCACCCAAACAAACCCCTTTCGAGCCTGTTATTGTACCAGTTGGTTTTGGATTTACTACCACGATGGCTGAACCTGTCTGGGTTTGCGTACAAGCAGCAGTGCTTCCTTCTTGTACACTGATTAATGAATAAGTAAATGTACCAGTAGCAGTTGTTGGAGCAGAAACTGTTGCAATATTACCAAAAGTGGTTGTTACAGTATTGGTAATGCCATTTAGAGTATATTTAAAAGTATAGGGTGCTGTACCATTTGCACCAGTAAAAGTAATATTCGGTAAAGGAGTCGAACTCTGGCAAACAGTTGCTCCTCCAGATATGATAGCGGTGGGAAGAGAGTTGACATGAATGATTCTTGTTATCGAATCTTCAGTACATCTTGATGCTGTTGCAGAGCCTGTTGCCCTAATTTTTAATTTTATTGTGTAATCTCCAGCAGTTGTAAATTTAATTGCAATACTTTCTGAGTTTGAAATAGTACCTGACCATCCATTAATCGGAGTTATTGACCATGTTTTATTGAAGTTTGTAAAGCAATTATCAACTGGCAAATAATTACTATTTGAAGTGTTTTTAAAAGTTGCAGTACTATTCAAACAAATAATTGAATCTGGAGAAATACTAAATTTAGCCGTTGGTTTCTGTGTTGCTTGTACTTGTAATGTAGATGCTGATGTACTACAAGGATTTGCAACTTTCAGGGTAATTGTAAATTTCTGGTCTGTTTTATCACAAGCTGATTTGGTAAATGTATGTGATATTGATTCAGGTAAAGTTACTTGTGTAAATGACTGATTAGGTGAGCCATCATCTATAGAGAAAGTATAGGTTGTCCCTGGTGTATTGTTTTTTGTATTTTCTAATGGCCAAGTAATTGAATATGGAACACAATCAGACGTGTTTATAATATTAGACAGATTTCCACCTGGTGAATTTCCATTAAAAAACTGATATGACTTTGATGAAGAGCAGTTATTAGTTGCGTTAAAACTAGTAATCTTAATATCAAAGAAACCTAAGGTGATGTATCGATGCGTTTTAGTTGTAAATGTATTGGGCAAATTCTCTGAATTCCCATCTCCCCAATCAATAGTATAACTTGAATTAGATGATATTGTTTTACTTGCATTTACTGCAATAAAATCGAATTGAGGGCTCGATGTAGTAGCATTACAATACTTAAACATCCTAATTGTGGGTTTTGGGTCATAAAATGTAGCACCATTAATCCCAGTAGTGTCTAAGGCAGCTTCGGGTATTTGTTTTAAAGTGATTGTTTTTGTACTTGAAATCTCACAAGAAGTGGTATTATCTTTCACAGTCAATTGTACATTATAAGATGCTGTACCACTTCCAAACGCCTTATAAGTATGTGAAGGATTAGCGTCTGTAGATTTTGCACCATCTCCAAAATCCCAAAGATAGTTATAATTGCCACTAATTGTTGAAGTGAATTTAACGCCTGTTCCAGAACACTGAGTATCGATGTATAAGAAATCTACATCTGGTAAAGCATTCACTGTAACCGTGGCTGATAGGTCTAAAACAACTGTTTCGGTTTCATCTGTTACTTTAACAAGTCGATACATAAAAACACCAGCCACGTTTGTAGGAACATCTATTGTTTGGGCACTAGTAGAATTGATTTGAATGTCGACCCCGTCATTGATTTTATACACAAACGTATAATTAGAGTCTGTTTTTTTAGTCAAAAAGTTGCTTGAAAATTTGTATATATCATTGATATTTATTATCTTAGCTAAAAATTATTAGTATATGAAACTATATAATCAATTAAAGCTTCGTTTTG